>Ga0208565_1000030_pt1 | contig 158906 bp, 123 predicted proteins | sample Sb_taG_7_FD_187706 | JGI IMG/M metagenome (GOLD analysis project Ga0208565, IMG submission 187706) | Peat soil microbial communities from Weissenstadt, Germany - Sb_50d_2_FS metaG (SPAdes) (version 2) | ecosystem: Environmental > Terrestrial > Soil > Wetlands > Peat | place: Germany... | reverse complement strand
GCTTGCGCTCGATGGCATTCACGCCGACGCGCAGGCAGAGCAACTTGAGACTCGCGTAGTCGAGCAGGTTGCGGACGGCGGGCGGCGGCGGGCCGTAGCGGTCTTTCAATTCCAAACCAACATCATCCAGCTTCGACTCGGTCTCCACCCCGGCGACGCGCTTATACATCTGCAGGCGCTGATTCTCTTCGGGGATGTAGTCGGCCGGGATGCGAATATTGAGGCCGAGGTTGAGCTGGGTTTCGGCCTCGTCTGGTCCGGCTTCGCCCTTCATTTCGCGGACGGCGCGCTCGAGCATTTGCGTGTAAAGCTCGAAGCCGATGGCCTCGATGTGCCCGCTCTGCTCGCCGCCGAGAAGATTTCCTGCGCCGCGGAGTTCGAGATCGAGGGCGGCGATTTTGAATCCGGCGCCGAGGTCGGAGAATTCTTTGAGCGCTGCGAGCCGGCGGCGCGCAATCGGCGTCAGCTCCATTTCGCGCGGGATCATCAGATAGGCGTAGGCGCGGCGGTTGGAGCGGCCGACGCGGCCGCGGAGCTGATAAAGCTCCGACAGTCCCAGGCGGTCGGCGCGGTTGATCAGAATCGTGTTGCACAGGGGAATGTCGAGGCCGTTCTCGATGATGGTAGTGGCGACCAGAATGTCGGCTTCGTGATGCATGAATTTCAGCATCACTTTTTCGAGCTCGCCTTCGGACATCTGGCCGTGGCCGACTGTGATGCGCGCTTTCGGCACCAGTTCCTGCAGCTTGGCGGCGATTTCCCAGATGCTCTCGACGCGGTTGTGGACGAAGTAGACCTGGCCGCCGCGTTCCAATTCCTGTTCCAGCGCAGACTGGATTAATTTGTCGTCCCAACTGGCGACTATGGTCTGAATCGCCATGCGGTCTTTGGGCGGCGTTTCGATGACGCTCATGTCGCGCAGGCCGACCAGCGACATGTGCAGCGTGCGCGGAATGGGCGTGGCTGACATGGTGAGCACGTCGACCTGCTTGCGCATCTGCTTGATGCGTTCTTTGTGGCGGACGCCGAAGCGCTGCTCTTCGTCGACGATGAGCAGGCCGAGGTCGGCGAACTTGATGTCTTTCGAAAGAATGCGGTGCGTGCCGATGAGGATGTCGATCTTGCCGGCTTCGGTCTTCTGCAGAATCTCTTTCTGCTGTTTCGCATTGCGGAAGCGGCTGATCATTTCGATGGTGACGGGGAACGGGCCGAAGCGTTGCTTGAAAGTTTCGTAGTGCTGGAAGGCGAGGACTGTGGTGGGAGCGAGCACGGCGACCTGCTTGTTGTCGCCGACCGCCTTGAATGCCGCGCGCATGGCGACTTCGGTCTTGCCGTAGCCGACGTCGCCGCAGAGCAGGCGGTCCATGGGCTGCGATGATTCCATGTCGCGCATCACGTCGGTGATGGCCTGGGCCTGATCTTCGGTTTCGCTGAATTCGAAGGCGTCTTCGAACTCGTGGAGGAATTGGTCGCTTTGAGGGAAAGCGTGGCCCTCCGCCATTTTGCGCTCGGCATAGAGCTTGAGAAGTTCGTCGGCCATGTCTTTCATGGCCTTGCGCACGCGGGCTTTGGTTTTGGCCCAGGCCTGCGTGCCGAGATGGCTGAGAGCCGGCTTGGCGCCTTCCGAGGAACGATATTTCTGGATCAGGTCGAGGCGGGTAAGCGGAACGTAGAGGCGCGCGGACTCGGCGTATTCGAGCAGCATGAACTCGGCGTTGCCGTCGCCCTGATTGATTTCTTTGAGTCCCTGGTATTGGCCGATGCCGTGTTCGACGTGGACGACGTAGTCTCCGACCTGAAGGTCCCGGAAGTCGGAGAGGAAGGCGGAGACTTTGGATTTCTGGCGCTGCGGGCGGGAGGCGACGGTGTCGGACTCGTCAAACAAATCGCGCGCGCCGAAGATGGCGAGGTTGGCTTCGGGGAAGATTACGCCGTCGGGGACGTAGGCCTTGGCCAGCGTGGTGGTCAGGACTTCGCCGGCGAAGTAGCTGGTCTCGTCGGCGTAGCTCTCGCCGCCGCGGGTGCGGCTGCCCAGGCGGAAGCTGACGTTGTATTCGGTGAAAATGTCGGCCAGGCGCTCGACTTCGCCGGTGTTGGGAACGGCGAAGAGGACTTGCTTGCCATCGGCGGTAAGTTTCTGCACCTCTTCGAGCATCGAGGGAACCGCGCCGTGGAAGCGTGGGGTGGGCTGGGTCAGGAAGGAAATCGAGTTGTCGTCTTCGCTGCGGGCGATGCCGAGGTGTTCGACGTCGGCGCCGGCCAGGGACGCAACTTTTTGCCACCAGTCATTGGGCGGCAAATAAAGATCGGGCGGGCGGACGAGGTTGCCGATGCCGCTGCGTTCGTGAGCTTCCTCGACGCGGGTCCAGAATCGGTCGAATTCGGAGCGCAGGAGATCGGGCTCGTCGAGCAGGACGGCAGCGCGGGGAAGGAGATCGAAAATAGTTTGATCAGCGCCGGCGACGGGGGCGTAGAACTCCCAGCCGGGGAAGGTCGTGACGCCGCCGGAACGGACCGCGGCCTCGACAATTTCTTCCGAGCCCGGCTTTCCTGAGCCAACGATGCGCTTGCCGGAAAGGCGGGTATGAATCGCGCCTAGAAGCTGGTCGCTGACGGGAGTTTCGGTGAGCGGCAGCAGCAGGGCTTCGTCCATGGGGTTGGAGGAGCGCTGGGAGGCGGGATCGAAGCGGCGGATGGATTCGACTTCGTCGCCGAAGAATTCGACGCGAACCGGGCGCTCGGCTTCGGGGGAATAGACATCGAGGATGCCGCCGCGGATGGCGTACTGGCCGGGCATTTCGACGACGTCGGCCGAGGCGTAGCCGACGGTGTTGAGGTGGGCGAGGAGAGCGTCTACGTCGAAGGATTCGCCGCGGCGCAGGGTGCGGGCGAGATCGGAATAGTAGTCGTTGGAGCGCAGGCGGATGGCGGTTGCGGCGACTGGAGCGACCACAATTGACGCTTTGCCGGTGGCGATCTTCCACAGCGCGGCGGCGCGTTCCTCCTGGAGTTCGGGATGAGGCGAAAGATTCTGAAAGGGCAGCACGTCGCGGGCGGGCAGGGCGACGACCGCTTCCGGATCGGCGGCGGCAGTCAGTTCGCAGAAACCCTGGAGGACAGGAACGAAGTCCTCGACGGCGCGGTTGTCGTTGACTACCACGATCAGGGGACGGTCGGACATGCGGCGCACGAGCACGAGCAGCAGGGCTTTTGCCGTGGGTGTGAGACCAGAGACACGGATCCGCCCCGTGCCCTCCTTGAGGTGGGAGGCTACACGCGTCAGGGCGGGAAGCATTTCGACGTCCGCGAAGAGCTCGCGAACGAAGGGAAGCAGCATGCAGTTTGATTCTAACGCAGTTTGATTGTAAGAAGGAACGGGGTGCGGCGTTGGGCGGTCGCTGGGTTTGTGGCCGCCTGCTTTGGGGACTGGCGCCTCGCTATGCTCGGCTGGACGGCCGAGGCGGCCGTCCCTACACTGCTATTGGGGTAGGACTTTCTTTGCGCAAAAAAATAAAGTGCGATTTTGTCGATTTTTGTCGCGTCACTCGTCTTACCAGTGAGGCGCCGGTTTGCAAGTCGCCGCGGGCTGGGCCGAGAATCAACTCATAGTTACACGGAGGAATGAAATGCGAGTCATGGTGTTGGTGAAGGCAAACAAGGAGTCGGAAGCCGGGGTTCTGCCCTCGCGCGAGATTTTGGAGAAAATGGGCAAATTTAACATGGAACTGGCCAAAGCCGGTATTCTGCTGGCGGCCGACGGTCTGCAGGCAACCTCAAAAGGGAAACGGGTAAAGTTCTCGGGAACCAAGCGCGTGGTCACCGACGGCCCGTTTGCCGAGACCAAGGAACTGCTTGCCGGATACTGGTTGTGGAAGGTGCAGTCGATGGACGAAGCCGTGGAATGGCTTAAACGTGCTCCGTTCGACGATGGAGTCGAGATCGAAATCCGCCAGATCTTCGAGGCGGCAGACTTCGGCGAGGACCTAGCTCCGGATATGAAAAGCTATGAGGAGCGCTTGCGGGCGCAGTCCAAGCAGAGTGCCTAGGAATCGCGCTGCGAAACAAAATTGAAGCTTTCTGCGGTTATCTGCGTTCAAAGTGACTGGAGGATTTTGATGAAGAAATTCGTTCTGCCAATGCTCACCCTCGTGCTCCTGGCCGCTGTGGCGTTTGGTCAAACTCTGACGCAAGCCGACCGGGACCGGGGGGTGCAGTATCTTGAACAAACCCGGGACGGAGTGGTTACGGCCGTGAAGGGATTGTCGGACGCTCAAATGAAGTTCAAACCGGCGCCGGACCGGTGGTCCGTGGCCGAAACGCTGGAGCATATTACCGTCTCGGAAGACTTTCTGTTTCAGAACGTCACCAACAACATCATGAAAGCGCCGGCCGGAGCGCCCGACCGCGATACGGCCAAGATCGACGCTTTCGTTCTCTCCGCGATCCCGGACCGCAGCCACAAGGCGCAGGCTCCGGAGCCGCTGAAGCCGACCGCGCGCTGGACTCCGGCAGAAACGCTCGATCATTTTCTGCAGAGCCGGGCCAGGACCATCGCATTTCTGCAATCGACACCGGACCTGCGGGCGCACGTGGTAACCAGCCCGCCGCTGAACCAGCCCATGGATGCGTACGACTGGCTGCTGTTCATCTCCGCGCACAGCGAACGGCACACCAAGCAGATTCTCGAAGTGAAGGCGGATCCTAATTTCCCTAAGAATTGAGATCCACTCAACGGGACACTTCGTCATCCAAGAATTCAAAAAAAGGAGATAAGGAATGTCTACAAAACCAACACACGAACAAGCACAACTCCACCTGCAGGTTTTCGAAATGCGGCGCGAAGCACGGCTGCGGCAGGCACGGGACTGGTTCTTCAAAAACTATTTCGCCGACACCTTCGAAGAATCAATGCGCATTGCCGGCATGGGAACCGAAGGCGGCACGAACGTCATGATGGTGATTGGGTACTGGGAGCAGGCCTGCGCATTGCTGAACTACGGGCTGCTCCACGAGGATCTGTTTTTCGAAACCAGCGGAGAATTCTTCGGGGTCTGGGAGCGGGTCAAGGCGATCGTCCCGGCATGCCGAGAGAAGTTTGTCTACAAAGATTACCTGGCGCACCTGGAAAAAGCCGCGCAGCGCTTTGAAGCTTGGTCCGAGAAGCGCACACCGGGCCATGTTGAGGCGATGCGCGAGTGGATGAAGCAGGCGCGGACCCAAATGACAAAGGCAGCTTGAGACCATCCGGGCCTGGACCCCGCCCGGAATACGAAGGGCGAGGTTCCGGCCCGGACTTGATTTCCATGCGGAAGCAATCGTTTCAAATCCAGGCTGAAGCGGGGGGCATTGCGGTGCAGGCGCCTGACGCCGGAAAGGATGTGGCATGAGCAAGGTACGGGTTCTGGCAGGTACGCGAAAAGGCGCGTTCATTCTTACGTCAGATGGGAAGCGCGAAAAGTGGGAGGTCAGCGGGCCGCATTTTGCCGGGTGGGAGATCTATCACATGAAGGGATCGCCGGCGGACCCGAACCGGCTGTACGTCTCGCAAACGAGCGGATGGTTCGGGCAGATCATTCAAGCCTCTGACGACGGCGGCAAGACGTGGTACCAGCCCGGGACACCCAAGGGAGAACCAGTTGCGCCAGGCCCGCCGAAGGCTGCCAGCAACAAGTTCGTCTACGATGTGTCACCCGAGACAGGCAAGGCGCTGACCACGCACCAGTTCTATGACGGCACGCAGCATCCCTGGGAATTCAAGCGGGTGTGGCATCTGGAGCCGTCGCTCACGGATCCGGATACGGTGTACGCGGGCGTGGAGGACGCCGCGCTGTTTCGCTCGACGGACGGCGGCAAGAACTGGCACGAACTGTCTGGCCTGCGCGGGCACGGCACCGGGCCCAAATGGCAACCGGGAGCGGGCGGGATGTGCCTGCACACGATCATCCTCGATCCCAGCAATCCGCAGCGCATGTACATCGCGATCTCGGCGGCGGGCGCATTTCGTACTGACGACGGCGGTGAAAGCTGGAAGCCGATCAACAAGGGACTGTACTCGCAGTACATCCCGGACCCGACCGCGGAAGTGGGGCACTGCGTGCATCACATTGCGATCAACCAGTCGCGCCCGAATGTGTTGTACATGCAGAAACATTGGCACGTCATGCGCTCCGACGATGGCGGGGAGCAGTGGAATAAAGTCAGTGGAAATCTTCCGACAGACTTCGGATTCGTGATTGATGTGCACGCGCACGAGCCGGAGACGATCTATGTTGTGCCGATCAAGAGCGATGGGGAGCACTACGTGATGGACGCCAAGTTGCGCGTCTACCGCAGCCGCACCGGAGGCAACGAGTGGGAGCCGCTCACCAAGGGACTGCCGCAGAAAGACTGCTATGTCAACGTGCTGCGCGACGCCATGGCCGTCGATTCTCTCGATAAGTGCGGCATTTATTTTGGAACGACCGGGGGACAGGTATACGCCTCGGCCGACGCGGGCGATTCGTGGGCGCCGATTGTGCGCGATCTGCCGGCGGTGCTTTCGGTTGAGGTGCAGACGCTGGCGTGAGGAAAACGACATGCAGAAGATCACTACGTTTTTGTGGTTCGACAGCCAGGCGGGAGAAGCCGCTGAACACTACGTTTCCATTTTCAAGAATGGGAAAATTCTGAATGTTCATCGCATCGACGGAAAAGTGTTGACCGTGACGTTTGAACTGGAAGGTCAACAGTTCATCGCTTTGAATGGCGGGCCGCTGTTTAAGTTTACGGAAGCGATCTCACTGTTTGTCGACTGCGATGGACAGGCGGAAGTCGATGAACTGTGGGATAAGCTTTGCGCTGGTGGAGAGCCGAGCCGGTGCGGCTGGCTCAAGGACAAATACGGGTTGTCGTGGCAGATCATCCCGAAGACATTGATGCGGCTGATGGGCGACTCGGATCCGGCGAAATCGCAGGCGGTGATGCAGGCAATGATGAAGATGAACAAGATCGTCATCGCAGATTTGCAGAAGGCGTACGACGGGAAAGCCGCTTGAGCGGGCTCGTAGGGACATGAGCGTCGCCGCCATAACGCGCATACTGCAAGGCGGAGACCGGCGATCAATTGGAAGGTCGAATCACGTGGTGGCGCAAATTCTGCAGCAGCCCCGCCGCTTCGGCGAACTGATGGAGTGCCTGTGGAGCGACGACCCCATCATCCGCATGCGAGCCGCTGATGCCGCGGAGAAGGTTTCCGTCCGGAAGCCGGAGTGGCTGCAGCCCTTCAAGGCGAAACTGCTGGGGCTTGCCGACGAGACGACCCAAGCGGAGATGCGCTGGCATTTGGGGCTCATGCTGCCGCGGTTGCCTCTAACACGGCAGGAACGGGAGCGGGCGAGGGCGCGGTTGCGCGAATATCTGAAGGACCACAGCTCGATTGTGAAAACCTGCGCGCTACAGGGTCTGGCAGAACTGGCGATGGGCGATGCCAGCCGGGAAGAAGAGATTGTGGAACTGCTGGAGAGAGCCTGCCGCACGGGCACGCCCGCGATGAAGGCGCGCAGCCGAAAGCTGCTCAAACAGTTTCAGGGGCGAAAGGAATCATGATTCGCGTTATATTGCCGCCTCATCTTCGCGCGCTCGCCCATGCCGGCAGCGAAGTCGAGCTTGAGGTCGAAGGCCCGGTGACGCAGCGCTCGGTACTCGACGCGCTGGAAGCTCGCTATCCCATGTTGCGCGGCGCGATTCGCGAGCACGGGACGCTGCAGCGGCGGGCGTTTTTGCGCTTCTTTGCCTGCGAGGAGGATTGGACCCACGAGTCGCCCGATGCGCCGCTGCCCGAAGCCGTCGCCAGCGGGAAAGAGCCGTTCCTCGTGATCGGAGCTATCGCGGGCGGATAGAACTCGTCTCAGAAATAGGACCCGAGGGGAAGAACCACTCACCTCGGGGGCTGAAGCCCAGTATTGATGCGGGCCTTGACGGCACGACTGAACGGGCTGCGGAAAACTAGTCGATGGCGCAAAAAGCGCACCTCAGGCGCTAAAGCGCGGACACATTTTCAACGGCTTAACGGCACGAGTGAACTCGTGCCCTTCCCGTTTCGTTGCGTTCCTTGAGTTTTTCCGCAACCTGTGAAATCGTGCCCTTGCCAAAACCATTTGTGAGATGGGTTGCAGTGTGATCTCGCCCTGAAACCGCTTACTGCTTCACACTCTCTAACAGTTTCTTCTCCGCGTCAGTGGGAGGTTCGAATTTGCCGCCGAGGTACTTCGCCAGAAATTCCTCGGAGGCCGCGTTGAAGGCCATGCGGTTTTCGGGACGCGCGAAGCCGTGTCCCTCGTCCGGAAAGACATAGTATTCCACCGGCTTGTTGTTTTTGCGCATGGCGGCGACGATCTGATCGCTCTCGGCCTTGTTGACACGGGGATCGTTCGCTCCCTGGCCAATCAGCAGCGGGGCTTTAATCTGGTCCGCCTTGAACAGGGGCGATTGCGACTTCAGGAAGTCCTCGTTGTCGCCCATGCGCTTGTGGAAGACCGCCAGCAGGGTTGACCAGTACGGCGGGATCGTCTTCAGCAGCGTGTTGAGGTTGGAAGGGCCAACGATATCCACACCACAGGCAAACGCGTCGGGCGAGAAGGCGACGCCGGCGAGAGTGGCATAACCACCATAGCTGCCGCCCATGATGCAAACCTTTTTCGGATCGGCAATACCCTGCTGGACCACCCAATCTTTGCCATCGAGCAGATCGCTGTGCATGGTGCCGGCCCATTGGCGGTCGCCGGCGTTGAGATATTGCTTGCCGTATCCGGTGGAAGCGCGGAAATTGGGCTGCAGCACGGCATAGCCGCGGTTGGCCAGCCATTGCGCGTAGGGGTCGTATCCCCAGAGATCGCGGCCCCAGGGACCACCGTGGGGGAAAACGACCATCGGCAAGTTCTTAGGGTCAAGACCGGCGGGGGTTGTCAGGTACCCATAGATGGTCATGCCATCTCGCGCTTTGTATTGGATGGGCTTCACCCTGGCAAGCTTGTATTTCTCAAGTTCGGGCCGGTTGCTGAACAGCATCGTGGCCTGCTTTGTGGCGCGGTCATAAAGGTAGTAGTAGACCGGAGCATTGTCGCCTTCGAAGGTGACGATCCACTTGTCGTCTGTCAGGTCGCGGTTGAGGTTGCTGATATCGGCATCGCGAACCTTGTGGAGGGCATCGAAGTCCGCCTGGATATCCGGGTCGAGAATCTGGAAGTCGCGACGCTCGCGGAGGAAGACTACGGCCTGCAGTTTGTTGGTCTTCGGCTGTTGCACGGCGAACGAGACATCGAATTGGGGATCTTCAGCGACCACGGTGCGCTTGCCGGTTGCGATGTCCACGGAGAGCAGGCGCGCGGCATTGGCATCGAGCGAGGTCATGATCCAGAGAGATTTGCTATCGGGAGAGAAGTCGACGATGTTGCCAAGAGTTTCCTCGGGGCCCCATTTCATCAGATCACGCCACGGTGATTTGACATCGTCACGGACACGGATGATGGTGCCGCCGTCATCGGTCGTGACCTGAGCGGCGCGCACCTGGAGGTCGTGGTCTGGCTGCCAACCGGCAACGTCGCCGGGATTTTGGGTGTCGAGCGCGACCTCAGCGGTCTTCAGATTTACACGGTAGACGTCGAAGACTTTGGCATCGCGCTTGTTGCTCTGGATCAGGAGCGTGTCGGGATGAGTTGGCTCGAGCGCCACAATGTCGGCGCGCGACTTCTCAAACGGCGTGAGATCTTTGGTTTGCTTCGTGGCCAGGTTGGTTTGATAGATCCGCCAGTTCTCGTCGCCGCCCTGATCCTGGCCGTAGAGAATGTTCTTCGAATCAAACTGCCAGGAAAAATTGCGGATGCCTCGCTTGCGGTCATTGGTGATGACGCGGTCGTCGGTCTTGCCCAGCGTGCGCACCCAGACATTCAGAACGCCCGCGTCGGGCGCGAGGTAGGCCAGCATCGTGCCGTCGGGAGAAATCTCCGGAGAACTGCGTTCGGGGTTGCCGAACAAATCAGCCCGAGGGATCAGAGGTGTTTGCCCCAGGGCCAGCGTGGCAAGGACAAACGGCAGAAGAACGGATAAGACGAGGGACAGACGGGAACGCCGCATGGGGACAACCTCCGTGGAACACGAATTCTACCTAGGGGATGCTGAAAAAGTAATCTCTGCCAACCTGTCCGACCTCAGCGGCTAAAGCCGGCATTGATATGAATCCCGTTATCGCAGCGCTGAAGCCCTGCGCCACCCAAAATCAAGCCCGGAGGCGAGTTTTTCCTACAGCCCGCTAGGGCTCAATACGAGAAACAAGGCGAGAGAGTTCCGCCAGTCAGGAACATGCCCGGAGCAAGGGGCGCGTCAGGCAGGTGGGCCCGCCGCTGCCGTTGATGCAGATTTCGGTGCCGGGGAAGGTGCGGACGTCGAATCCAGCGCGGCGCAGTCGGTCGTTGGTTTTGTGATTCTCCTCGACGGCGAGCAGGCGGTTGTCCCCGAGCGCCAGCACGTTGCAGGCGAGCGTGTCGCGCTCGGAATCGTCGATCTCGATAAAGCGGAATTCCCGCGCCCTGAGCAGTTCGACCGTTTCGATAGACAGCCAGGGAAGATCGACGAGCGCAGTGTGATCGTCGAGCAGGCTGATGAGTGACATCAGGTGCAGACATTCGGAAGGTCCGCGGCCGTACGGCAGCGGCGCCGAGAGGACTTCCACTCCTTTGGGCGCCAGCAGGTTTCGCATCTGCGCGATGCCGGCAGCGTTGGTCCGGTAGCCGCGGCCGATGAGCAGGGTCTTCGAGTCGAGCCAGACGATGTCTCCGGCTTCGGTGGTTCCGGGCGACGCGATCGCAGCCAAGATCGGAAAGCCGAGCGACCGGCAGAATGCCCCGTGCTGTTGGGCTTCGCCTACCCGGTTCGATTTGCCGGGCCGCATAAGAACCAAACCGAAATCGGTAGCCAGCGAGGCGTCGTGGGTGTAGACGGCGTCGAGGGAAAGATCGTCGGCTGCAGGAAGCTCGAACACTTCTGCGCCCGCGGTTACCAACTCGCGAACCAGCGCGGCGTGTTGCGACTGCGCGGTTTCGACGTTGGGGGCATGATGGAATCCGAAGTCGCGCCACGTGGCCAGGCGCTGCGGCTGATCCCAGCCCGCAGTGCGGGGCGAGCACACCAGCACGCGCCGGAGCGCCCCGACCATGGAATGGCCGTTGCACCGGGTTTCGGTAGCGATTGTGGATATGGCGACTCGATTCATTCAGATTCTCTTGCAGAAAAGCGACCACCGGGGCTGAAGCCCCGATCATAGCGCGTTCTTACGCGGCCCTAAAGGGCCGCTCTTCCACGTTACCTCGGCGGCAGCCCTCTCGGGTGTGCATTCTTTGGGCAAAACCTCTAGAACTCGGCGTGCGCGCGGAGGGTAGGCACCAGGACGGGGCCGCGGTCGCGATTGTAACTGGGATTGTTGATGTGCTGCACGCCGGGTGCGAGGTAAAGTCCACGCCAGATGTGGGCCGTGTAGTAAGACTCGACGATATCCTCGCGGCCGTAGTTGAGCTTGCCGTCCCCAAGCAGGAAGCCGAGGCCGCCGGCGGCAAGATAGCGCTGGTGATCTCTGGCGATAGCATTGGTGACGAAGGCGATGCCGGCGCGGTCCTGCTTGCGATGCCACCAGGCGCCTCTCGCGCCCAGACCTTCAGCAAAGGTCTGATCGACTTCGGTGTAGGCGAAGAATTCAGTCTTGCCGTTATCCCATCCGAAGCGGGCAAAGGCGGTGAGGTAGTGGGTGAGATTCTGTTCTACGTTGACGCCGAAACCGTACTTGCGGGTGATGTGCCACGGATGGTTGGTGATATCAGTCGTAGTTCCCTGCTGCTCGGCGAGAAGGATCTGGTCACGATAGATGCCCATGTTGGCGTAGTTGGTAAAAGCGAGCAAGCGGACGACGCCCGATTTTTTCGGGAGGAATCCATGGCGGAGTTCGTATTCGAAATTTTCGGCGTGGGCCTGCCAGGGCTTCCAGACCAGATCGATGCCGTTGGCCACTTTCGGCATGAGGGCTTCGCCGAAGCGGAATCCCCAGTTTCGGTCCTCGAAATCGGCGGTCAATCCGATGGTGTAGCCGCGCGTGTCGGCGGCGTAGTCCCAGGCGCCATTGTTGTCGATGGTCCAGTTGTTGAACTGGAATCTGGTGTCGGAGCCGACGGAGTTGACATCGAAGAAGTCGGGCATGCTGAACTTACCGAAGCGGAGTTCGAGGCGGCGGCGTGGCAGTTCGTCGAAAAGAGACAAGTTGTTGCGCTGGTTCTCGACCTTGTCGTCGCTGAGCGCGAACACTTTGTGGAACATACCGCGGCCCAGATAGGGAGCCTTGCTCAGTAAGGGATTGCGCACGATGTCGAGGTCGGTGTTGCCGGCAAGCCCGAAACCGAGGCTGAGGGCGGAGCCTCCGGCTTCCTCCAGAGCGCCGACAAACTCGGTGGAGTTGTTGAAGCGGATCCCTCCGAACATGGTCAGCACCCGGGACGTTGCCTTCTCATAGTGCGGGCCCAGGCTGTGAGGTCCGCTGTAGGGCGCGTGGAATTCGGGATGCGTCTGAAAGATGAAGTTGGCCTGCCCCGACAGCCAGAAGCGTGTGTCCTTGAAGTGCGGGAACATGGCTTCGGTGCTGTCGTCGGCAGGGGGGGAGGGTGGGTCAGCGACTTCAGGCGCGTTTTCAGGCGTGCTGTTCGGCGGCACTGGAGTCTGCGGGCTGGACTGGCCCAGGAGGAAAAGGCCCGAAAGCGAGACGAACGCGAAGGCCAGCCTCAGCCAGCCTGCGATGACATTCGCGATGTTTGTACGGGCCTTCATCTTGTGCACTTTGCGGTTCGATTTGAGCCGTCCAGCCCAGGTTCTGCTGAGCATAGACAAGTCCCACGGAGTTAACCGGATTGTACCATCGGGCATTAACCGTAGTTAATTCCGGCCAAGAACCAACACTCCTGGGTGGGGATATCACGTCGATGTGAACCCCGCCAACCCTACGCCCCGCCGGTTAAAGGAGTGTTACGAACTTGGGAGTGCGCTCACGCGCGGTCAGCAGAGATCCGCTGACCGCGCCCACTGTATTTGCAGCTTGGGTTTGCCGTCTCTGTCGCTGACCACGACCCAGCTCATGCGTAGCGGCGTACTTTCCGCTCGGGCTTCGAGCTGCCATGCGGAACCATCTTCGTATCGGACTACGCGAGCGAGTTGTGTCGTCGTCAGCGCCAGGGGAGGTGCGAACATCGTCATGCAAGCCATTGCCGGTTTCCTCCTTTCTGTAGATTTCGGCCGAGTTGTTGGATGTCATGCGGCATGCGAACGCCGTAAAAAGTTGATAAAGATCGTGAAACACGGCGCGGCCGAGGCGCGATATTCATCGACCCGTGTCCAATGTTGAGCTCAGCCTTTTCGCGCCCTGAAAAGCAGCGCCGAGCCGAAGGTCTGAGAGCTATAGTCGCCGAGTCCCGTTTCTGACAACGTCTCCCCAAGGCTTTTCGCCTCAAACAAGCGAGCGCCGTGACGCAAGGCAAAACGCGAGAATGCCGATTCGGTGGCCGCGAAGGTGAACCCAACTAGCTGAGCTCCCGGCTGCAGCGTTCGGGCGATCTCGCGCAGGGCAACGCGCGTGTCTTCGAACAGGTGCAGGGAACCGCAACAGAGAGCGGTGGCAAATCTTCGATCCGCAAAGGGTAACGCCTCGACGGTGGCTCGCGCGAAGTGGACGTTAGGCACGTTCTCGCGGGCTGCGTAAGTACGGCCCTGCTCCAGCATGCCGGCCGAAATGTCGATGCCGAAGACAGTCGTCGCCTGGGTGGCGATTCGGCGGCCGAACGTTCCTGGACCGCAAGCCACGTCGAGCAGATCGCCCGAGACCGTTCCGGTCATCGCTGCGACAGTGCCGATCAGTTGTGGCAGCGAAGTAACGCCTTTCACGCCGGCCAACCGCATTACGATCGGATACCAGAGCTTCGTTTCATAGATCGGCGCCAGCCAATTGAAGAGTCCGGCGTGCCGAAGCGACCAATTGTTGCGGTGCCGCAAATCGTCGCCGATGAAATCTGGAATGTCGCGGCGCACCGGATACGCCCTGGCGCAGGCGGCGCAGCGAAGCGCCTGCTGGTCGGCGGCCAGCGGGCCCTTGCACTGCGGGCACACATAGACAGCGAGAGCAGGCGCCAGGGTTTCTCCGTGCTGGATCTCGCCTTCAGCGAATGCTGACGTTGTGTACACACCCCACCTCTTTGGCCGACAGGTCATTACTGCGGACGTGCGCCGGTTGGAGCACAGCGCTCCCCTCCGGCAGATGCCGTGAGTCGCTGCGACTGTTCGCTGGAAAGATCAGATGGTCAGGTTAGAAGAGGCAGGCGTGAAGCGATAGCAAAAAGGTTGGCTATCGGGTCACATCCACCGCTTCTGCGCCGGAAAGCCGCCGAACTCTTTCGGAGGCTCGCTCCCACTGCTAGTATTCTTACGCTCTTGCCGCAAACCAGGCGGGCGCACTCACCTTCCGCCCGCAAAATCTTATATCATACCCCCCTAGGGTATTTGTCAAGGAAAAACACGGGGGCACGCCAAAAGTCATGAAAGACAAGCTGCCGGAGATTTCGAAGGAAAAGCAGAAGCTGTTTTCGAGGATCAGACGCCTGGGCGGACAGGTCTCGGCGGTCGAGCGCGCCGTGGCCGACGGCGACGAGTGCGCCGACATTCTGATGTTGCTGGCCGCCATTCGCGGCGGCGTGAACAGCCTTATGGCGGAAATTCTGGAGGATCACGTCCGGCTGCACATCACGCATCCGAATCGCAGCGTAGAGTCGCCGGAGGAACTGACGGAGGATCTGATCTCGCTGGTGCGGGCTTACTTGAAATGAGTGTTGGTGAACTGTCCGGCTTTTCGCGGGCATAGCCTGCCCTGAGCGAAGCCGAAGGGAGTGCCCGCGCCACACAAAATCAAAAAGGACAGCCCGGAGCCCCCGAGACTGTCCCTCAAACCCTCCCGGTTAGAAGGGCAACTTGATGACCCTACGATAGCTTTGCAAGGTTGCAAGCTGATTTCAGAATGATGAATATCTGATTAATTCCGGCGCTGCTATATTAGTCGCTTGCGTGCGCTGATCTGTTGACGGGGCTTCATCACTAAGCGAGGACTCGATGCCGTCCACCACTTCCCGTAAAACCGAGCACTCCCGCCGCTTGCAACACCGCGCCGAGAGCATGATTCCCGGAGGCGTGAACTCGCCGGTGCGGGCGTTTGGTTCGGTGGGGGGCGATCCTGTCTTCATCGTGCGGGGCAAAGGCGCGCACGTCTGGGATGCCGATGACAACGAATACGTCGACTACATCGGGTCGTGGGGACCATTGATTCTTGGGCACGCCGAGCCCAGCGTGCTAGATGCGATCGTAGGCGCAGCCTGCAACGGCACCAGCTTTGGAGCGTCGACGCCGTCTGAGGCGGACCTGGCCGAGCTGGTTTTGGCCGCGTTTCCGCCCATGGAGAAAGTGCGCTTCGTCAGCTCGGGAACGGAAGCCACGATGTCCGCGATCCGGCTGGCGCGCGCTTACACGAAACGCAAGTACATTGTGAAGTTTGAAGGCTGTTATCACGGACATGCCGACGCGTTGCTGGTGAAGGCGGGGTCGGGCGTGGCCACGCTGGGGATTCCGGGATCAGCGGGCGTTCCCGAGGAATTTATTCAGTTCACGGTGGCGCTGCCTTTCAATAATCTGCAAGCGGTGGAGCATGCGTTTCAAAAATACAAACACCAGATCGCCTGTGTGATCGTGGAGCCGGTGGTTGGGAACATGGGGTGCGTTCCGGCGGCGGACGATTATCTGGTGGGGCTGCGGCTGATTACCGAGCGGGAACGGTCGGTGCTGATTTTTGATGAGGTGATGACCGGATTTCGCGTGGCGTTCGGCGGCGCACAGGAGTTGTACAACATCAAGCCCGACCTGACGACGTTGGGGAAGATTATCGGCGGAGGGCTGCCGGTGGGCGCCTATGGCGGGCCGAAGGAGATCATGGATCTGGTCGCGCCGCTGGGGCCGATGTACCAGGCTGGCACGCTTTCAGGAAATCCGCTGGCGATGGCGGCGGGCTGCGCGATGCTGAAACAGTTGCGCGATCGCAAAGGCGAAATCTATCCCCGTCTTGAAAAGCTGAGCGCACAGCTGGCGGAGGGCGTGGCGGCAGCGGCGAAGGACGCCGCCGTCAAGCTCTGCCACAACCGCGTGGGATCCATGTTTACCTGGTTTTTCCAGGCGGGGCCGGTGACGGATTGGGATTCGGCCGCGAAGTCGGACACGGAAGCGTTTGGGAAATTCTTTCGCGGCATGCTCGACGCCGGGGTGTACCTGCCGCCTTCGCAGTACGAAGCGGCGTTTTTGGGGGCCGCGCACACGGAAGAGGATGTACAGAAGACCATTGCGGCGGCGAAGGAAGCGTTGGTCAGGATGAAGGGTTAAGAAGAGGCACTCTTGATGAGTGAGACCGTTCATCTTTCGTTTCGCTACTCCAAGAGCGACATCGTGTGCGCCATGCGTTCCCACTACGCTTCGCGTATGCGCCCTCGGCTCGACCTCGTCATGGCCGCTGGGCTTGCGGCGGTCGGCACCTACCTTTGGCGCTTTCAGAGTTCACACTGGTGGGGTGTGTTTGCCGTCGGAGCTTCGGCTGCTTTCCTTCTTCTTCTCCTCGCCGCATTCGTAATCTTCCCATCCCTGGCTTTCCGGCTAGAGCCTAAGTACCGCGACGACTATTCGCTCATATTTTCACCGGAGGGGATACGGTTCCGAACCGCGCACATCGACTCCCAGCTTCAGTGGACCTTGTATTCGCGGGCGCTAGTCGATGCAGACTCTTACATTCTCTACTACGGCTCGCGGATGTTTACCGTGATTCCGAAGCGCGTTTTTCAGAACTCTGAACAACAAAGTGCCTTTGAGCAGATGATTGGTCAACACATTCCGAAGATCGTCACAAACAACTAGAGCCCTTCTGCATCATCCGCGGTACGGTGACGAACTCGCAGCCGCTTTCTTTGTAGCGCGCGATCAGGTGATCTGTGGCTAGCACGGTTTGACTGCGGTCGGCACCCATGTGTTTGTGGCCGCCGTCATGCAGCAGGATCACATCGCCGCCGCGCATCTGCTTTGCGACCTTCCGCTCGATCACCGCTGCGGGCGGCGCGTTCCAGTCGTAGCCGGTCACATTCCACATCACGGGTTCAAGGCCAAGTTCGCGGGCGATGCGGAGAACGGCGGGGCGGCGACCGCCGAAGGGAGGGCGGAAGAGATTGGAATGTGGGCCAATCGCGTCGTGCAGGGCTGAACGGCATTCCGCGAGCTCTCTGCGAATTTCGGCATTGCCCTTGAGCGTCAACAAGGGATGCGTGAGGGTGTGATTGCCGATGACATGTCCCGCCTTGACGACCTCGCGGGCGATGTCGGGGCGCTGCTGCACGTAGCGGCCGATGAGGAAGAAAGTTGCATGAACGTTGTGTTTGGCCAGGACCTCGAGCAGGCGCAGCGTGTGGGGATCGTTGGGGCCGTCGTCGTAAGTAAGAGCGAGCTGCTTGCTGCCGGGCGCGACGCCGATGAAGGTGCGCCCGTACCACTGGCCCGTCGGCGACATGGACTGGTAGCCGGCGGCGACTGCCGCGGCTGTGGCTGTTCCGGCCAGTAGGCCTCCGAGCATGGGAGGCATTGTAGCGGATTGAGTAATTGGGTAATTTTGTAATTGAGTAATTGAAAAACTTGGGTTGGAGCATCAATCGATTCTTAAATTTCCCAATTACTCAATTTTGCAATTTCCCAATCTGCCCTGTTAACTCTTCCCTCAATTGCCACCCGGCGGCATCCGAGCTATTCTGCCATTTCTGAAACATCGTCCCAAGAAAACATGGCCAATCTCTTTGAGCTGCCCCGGTACATTGCAGTGGAGGGCCCCATCCGAGTCGGCAAGAGCACGCTGGCGCAGATTCTGGCCGAGCGGCTGAACGCGCAGCGCGTGATGGAGCCGGATTCGAATCCGTTTCTCGGCGCGTTCTATGAGGGAGAACGCGGGGCGGCGTTTCAGACCCAGTTCGCCTTCCTGGTCCGGCGATTCGAGCAGTTGCAGGCGCTCGATTTGGGGCCGCGCTCGCGGCGGATGGTGGTCGCCGACTACATTTTCGAAAAAGACAAGCTGTTTGCCTGCCTCAACCTCACCGACCAGGAACTCGATACCTACAACCGCTACTACAACCATTTTCGCGAGCAGTTGCCCACGCCCGACCTGGTGATTTATCTGCAGGCCACACCGTCGGTACTGAAGAAGCGGCTCAAGAAGAAAAATGCGCCGGGCGAACGGGCGGTGAACGATGAGTATCTGGAGGAAGTGGTTAAGGCCTACGAACACTTCTTTTTCCACTACACGTCGTCGGATCTGCTGATCGTCAACACGTCGGAGATCGATTTCGTCGACCGCAACGAGGACCTGCAGGAACTGCTGCGCAAGGTCAGCGAGCCGATCAAAGGCACCCAGTACTTCCTGCCGCTGGGCGGGCAGGAAGCGGTAGGAGCGTGAGTCAGTAGTCAGTAGTCAGTTGCCAGTTGCCGCTGGTCGACGAGGGGCATCCTGAGCGGACCGAACAGGTGAACGTCTGGGCCGCCCCACGGCCGAGGCCGCCGCTTTCCGGCCGAGTTCGGGGCAACTTTCGCGACCGCAATACATCCAAATAAAGTAAGATTGGGGTATAGGCGGTTTGCCCTCCCCGGGCACTCATACCGCCGGTTCGGGTGGAAGGAGTACTAACATGCGGAAATCCACCTTGCGGAACACTCTTCTTACCGGAATCGCTTCCTGCGCGCTCGCTTGCCTGCCGGTGCCTGCTTTGGCCCAGCACGGCGGCGGTGGCCATGGCGGAGGAGGTGGAGGCGGCGGCTTTCATGGTGGCGGCGGTGGTGGTGGCTTTCACGGTGGCGGTGGTGGCGGCTTCCACGGCGGCGGATACCATGGCGGTGGGTATGGCGGTGGGTATCACGGCGGTGGCTATCACGGCGGTGGTTACGGCGGCTACCACGGTGGATCTGGCGGCTACAGTGGACGTTCCGGCTTCTCCGGTAGCCGCGGCTCTTTTGGCGGCATGCGTGGATCGTCACCCTCAGGCAGAAGCTCCGGCGCATCGCGAGCCTGGTCCTGGGAGGGACGCGGAGGCTCGCGCAATACTTCGCCCGGCTGGCATTCTTTCGGATCCGGGAATGGCGCGAGCATGGCGCGATCGGGCGGCAGATCATTCAGTGGGACTGCCGGGAGATCGGGCTTTGGAAATGCTGGTGGAAGGTCAGGCAATTTGACGGCGTCAAATCGTGGGGGAATTGCCGATGGCGCGTGGCACTCCTTTGGCGGAGCCCGCGGCGCAAGGTCGCCAGCCGCGAACTCCAGGTTCGGCGGCAACTCCGGTTTCAATCGAGGCGGCTTCGGCAATGGTTTTCACGGAGATTTCGACCGATTCGGACGCTTCGGCGGATTTGACCGCTTTGGCGGATTCGGCTGGGGTTGCTGCGGTTGGGGATGGGGCTGGGGAGGTTGGGGATGGGGACTTGGCTGGGGATGGTGGGATCCGTTCTGGTACTGGCCACCCTACGGGTACAGCCCGTGGTGGAGTTGGGATTCGCCGGCCTACATTTACCCGAGCGATTAGCGGACCGGTTGAACCGGCAGTGAGGTCTGTTTACCTGCCGAGCACGATGTTGTCAATCAGGCGCGTGGTACCGACATAGGCGGCAACTGCGACGAGCGCGCCCGTGGAAATCTCCTCGAGCGGATCGAGTGTTTCTGGGTTCACAATTTCCAGGTAATCGAGACGAACCGACTTCTCCTGCGCGAATTCATCGCGCGCGGCAGCCAGGAGCTTGGCCACGCTCCGCTCGCCCGCTTCTGCGAGCTGCTTCACACGCATCAGCGAACGGTGCAGCAGCAGCGCCTGCTGGCGCTGCCGGGGATCGAGATAGGCATTGCGCGAGCTCATGGCCAGGCCATCGGCTTCGCGCACGGTGGAGCAGGCGACAATCTCCACCGGCAGGTTCAGGTCGCGCACCATGCGGCGGATGATCGCAACCTGGGCGGCGTCCTTCTGCCCAAAGAAGGCGGCGTCAGGCTCGACAATGTGAAACAGCTTCGCGACAACGGTCGTGACGCCGCGGAAGTGCGCGGGACGGGAGCGGCCGTCGAGCTTGCCGCTGAGATCCTCAACCACGACCCACGTAACGGCGCCGGCGGGATACATTTCTTCCACCGTGGGCGCGAACAGGAAGTCGACGCCTTCGCGCTCCAGCAATTCGCGGTCGTGCTCGAACGAGCGCGGATATTTGGCCAGGTCTTCGTTGGGGCCGAATTGCGCGGGGTTGACGAAGATTGAAGCTGCCGCGGCGTTGCAGCAACTGCGGGCTGCGCGAACCAGAGACAGGTGCCCCTCGTGGAGCGCTCCCATGGTGGGGACGAATCCGAGGCGTTTACTCTCGCGGCGGGCGGTGCGAGAAGCCGAGCGCATTTCGTCGATTGTGGTGAGGATTTTCACCGGGCGATCTTCACGCGGAAGGGACCCACTTAATGGCGACGTGAGCGCCCTCGAGAATGCCGCCGACAATGCCTTTGTTGCGGCGGATCGCCACGGCATCTTCCTCGGAACTTCGCGTGCTCTCCGCTGCCGCGACCACGCGGCCGTAGGGCCAGTTGGACGAAGGCAGGTGAGCCAGAGCTGGTAGAACCTGGTCGGGCTTGAGGATGATCTCGGCGCTGTCGGCTGTGTCGAACAGGGCCACGCCGTCGGCGCGGACAATTAGATATGGATTGCGCCACTTCTTCATGTCCTGAAGGTGGTCGTATTGCGCGGCGTCGGCGGCGGGGATGGCCTGCAGCAAAGCCGCAGGATCCGGCGCCTGGGTTGAAGTCGAATGCGACGAACAAGCCAGGGCGCAGGCGCTCAACCCAAGAACGAAGACAATCCGAATGAAGCGAAACGCCACGGCGGGCCTTTACCTCACCGCCACAGGAACGTCGTGCTTGGCCGCCCAGATCAGGGCCACAAACCATCCGATCACCGTCCAGCCCAGGAGAAAATTGAGCAGGAAGATAGCCAGCGTGTCGCGTTTGCTCTTGATCGCCGCGATGATCGAGGGCAGGAAATACAGCGCGAAACCGATACCGAAGAAGTGAAAAAAGAAGAACGCCAAGGGATGCATGGTCATACCTCCCTGCTAAACATAGCGTAGCACCATCCGACAGGATGTGCAGTCAGGTGCCACGGGGGCATTGCCGATTTGCGATTGCCGATTTGCGATTTGCAATCGCGGATCGCACCTTCCGATGGGTCGCCGCGCCCTTCAATCCAAAATCGAAAATCGGCAATCGGAAATGTCGCCTAGGCCCTTCCCCGCATGGCCTGCTTTCGCTCCAGCACTGTATCGAACCCTGCCTTCGTCTCCTTGGGCAGGTGATATGACTCCTCGTCCGCCGGATACCGATGCGAGCGCACGTCGCCGCGAAAGGCCTGCACCGCGCTGGTGATTAGCGCGGCGGCATCGCCGTAACGGCGCACGAACTTTGCCGGAGATCCAAACGTCAGGTTCAGGATGTCGTGGAAGACCAGCACCTGACCGTCGCAGTCCGGACCTGCGCCAATGCCAATCGTGGGGGCCCCGACCTCCGCGGTAATCATCGCCGCCACTTCGCGCGGAATGCCTTCGAGATAGAGGCAGGCCACGCCGGCGCGATCGAGGGCAGTCGCATCTCGCATCAGCTGCTCGATTCCGCTCAGGCTCTTGCCCTGGACCTTGTAACCGCCCATCACATGGACCGACTGCGGCGTCAGGCCGATGTGGCCGGCGACGGGAATCTCGGCATCGATGATCTGGCGGATCAGGTCGGCGCGCTTCTCTCCGCCTTCGATCTTTACCACCTCCGCGCCGCCCTCCTTGACGAAACGAGCGGCATTGCCGACCGCAGCTTTGGGGTCGATCTGATATGAACCGTAGGGCATGTCGGCGACCAGCAGAGCGTTCTTCAGACCCCGCCGCACAGCCTTTACGTGGTGCAGCATCTCGTCCATGGTGACGGAGAGCGTGTTCTCGTAGCCCAGCATGGTTTGGGCTAGAGAATCGCCCACCAGGACCATTTCGACGCCGGCCTCGTCGATCAGGCGCGCGGTGGCATAGTCATAGGCGGTGAGGCAGGTGATGGGTTCGTGACGGAGTTTCTGTTCCCGCAGAGATGCGGTCGTGATCTTTGGGTGCGATTCGTCCAGACGACGAACGCCGATCGGGGTGAGACTCATGATGTCCTCCAGTGCCCCTCCGGCTGGGCCGGATAGAGCCTGTATACATCTTCGATGCTTACAGTCTTTCCAACGACTGCATGACTATTGTAGCGGCAAGACAGCTCGGAGTCGACAGCTTCTTCCGCTGCGGTATTGCAGCCCCGCACTTCGGTAAGACGATGTGTATGTCGTCTTACACTATGGTAAGATACAGCCATGGCCACCTACCGCACCGTGATCAGTTCCAAGGGCCAGGTCGTGATTCCCGCAGAATTGCGCGAACAGCTAGGCCTGGAGAAAGGCACTCCAGCGACCTGGACCGAGGAAAATGGCCGCCTGGTGCTGACCCCGATCACCGAGCGCCTGCTCGACGAGATCCAGGGATCTCTCAGGCCTGGTCCAGGGGAACCCTCGGTGTTCGAGGCGTTGTTCGAGGAGCGGGAGCGCGAACGTAAACGAGAAAATCGGTGACGGTGTCCACGGGGAAACCTCGGCGGTACGTCCTTGATGCCAATGCATTGGTTGGTTTCCTGGAGGATCGCACGGTCATTGCAGCCCGAGTCCGGCATCTGATGCTGGAAGCCTTCCGGCACGATCTTCCCCTCCTTTTGTCTGCCGTCAACTGGGGAGAAGTTTTCTATATTTCCTGGCGCTGCCATGGAGAAGCCAAAGCTCGCGAGGCGGAAACGAATCTGCATCGCCTACCGATTGCGGTCATCGCTGCTGACCTGGATCGCGCCACCCGCGCCGCCGCCCTCAAACAGAAGCATAACCTGGGCTACGCCGACGCCTTCGCCGCCGAGTTGGCCATTGAGCGCGGAGCATGGCTGGTGACCGCCGATCCGGAGTTTTCGAAAGTCGGGAAGGCACTATCCCTATATCCGCTTCCAAGGCACGAGAAATAGCACACGAAACAGCGCAAGTTGCATTACGGGTTCGGCATTGCCGCCGCTGTGCCGGGTTGCGGCTGCAGTCGCTGACGGACGAGATTTTCTACCTGCGACCACAGGCGGGGGTCGCACTGGCTCTGCGCATGACTGGGGGTAAGGCGGTCGAACCAGGAGGTGGCTTCGCACTTCACCGGATCTTTCTGATAGTCGAAGCGATAGTTGCCGAGGATCTCGGTTTTCGCCGGATCGACGGCGGCGATCCGGGGTCGGCCGTGGACGAGTCCATGCGGCTGATAGAGGTTGGCTGCGGCAGCCACGTTGGCGGGGATGAATTCATCCTGTTGCCAGGGCTTGTGCACGCTGTCGACCTGCACGGTCAGAAGCACGGGAATGCCGGCGCGATCCAGTTCGCGAGCCAGCAGCACCGCAGCAGAGGCGCCCCAACTGTGGCCGAACAGGATGATGTGCGCCCGCGCCTTTTCACCGGGGCTGAGATCGCCGTCGTGATCGCTGTCGAGCAACTGCAGGACGGTTTTGTAGGCGTTGCTCCTGCGACGGTTCTCAAATACCTGAACGTAGGTGCCCTTGGGCGAGCTTCTCTGAATGCTCTGTGCAAGCTGGACTGACATCTGGTGCGGGTTGTCGTGGTGGATAAATCCACCGACAAATCCTATGACGATGAAACTTGGCGGCGTCTGCGCGTGACCGATGGGGGCACCCTCGGCAGCGAGGAGCAGAGGGGTCGCGGCGAGAGCGAGCAACATCGCAGACAGAATTCGAAATCGCGTGAGGCGAGGCACGCGGGCTCCTCAATAAGTAGATGAATTACGCAACCTGGGGGATGCGTCAAAAACTTTCCCGGACAGCGCTGCACGCTCTCCGGGGCTCGCAGAGGGTAGCCGAAAAGCCCGGTCCAGCAGGGCTTTTGGCTCATTCGAGCCGGGGGTTAGTTTACACCCGTTTGTCAACCGTCGGGCAGAGAAATCTGCCTCTGCCGGGTGGGCTGGCCGATTCCCGGCAGGGGACGCTCGCCTACCTCAGGCTTTTCGGTCCTGACACGAACCGGTTGCCGGCAAGGATATAGCGAAGCTTTTTGTCCCCTGCTTTCGTGATGCCGATGCGAGGAGTAAGGCGGATCGCCCCGGGGCGATATCCGTCATCTCCGATCCAGAGGCTGCTGGTGGGCGAGGTCAGGTCGCATCCATTGTCGCGGGCGCGGGTTATCCCAAAGGCTTCGGACAGTCTGCCGGGACCACTGGTCAGTTTTGGCAAGTCGTGGGGGGTGCCAATCTGGACTTTTCGGGCGCGCGCCATCGCCTCAATGCCTTCCAGCGGCTCCAGCGCGCGGAAGAGCACGCCTCCGGCACGGCCTTCCGGCTCGCAGGAGACGTTCAGGCAATAGTGGTTGCCATAAATGAAGTAGACATAGGCGTGGCCGGGCGGCCCGAACAGCACGGCATTGCGCATCGTTTGGCCGGCAAAGGCGTGCGCAGCGGGGTCTTTTTCTCCCAGGTAGGCTTCGACTTCGACGATGCGGGCGGTAAGACGCGTCTTAGCTTCAGATCGCACCAGCACCTTGCCGAGAAGTTCGCGCGCGACACGGCGCGCATCCCGGGCGAAGAAAGCGCGAGTCAGTGGACGAATGGGAGGAGATTGCGCTAAGGCTTGCGACTTCCGCATGCCAGCCTAGCCCTTGCCCGATTCCTTCAAATGGGCCAGCACTTCCTCAGCATGGCCTTCGGGCTTGACCTTCTCGAAGATGTGCTGAATCTTGCCGTCGGGGCCGATCACGAATGTGGTCCGGGCGATGCCCATCACTTTTCTCCCATACATGTTCTTCTCGCGCAGAACGCCGAAGGCGATGGCGACCTTCTTGTCGGCATCGGCCAGCAACGTGAAGGGAAGATTGTGCTGCTGTGCAAATTTTTTCTGCGCACCGGTCGTGTCGGGCGAGATGCCAAGCAGCGCGGCGCCGGTTTTTTGAATCTGTTTATATGTGTCGCGGAACCCGCGAGCTTCGACGGTTCAACCGGGCGTGTTGGCCCGCGGGTAAAAGAACAGGATGACCGTTTTGCCGCGCAAGTCCTTCAGCGCAAGGTCTTTTCCGTTCTCATCCTGTAAAGTAAAGTCGGGCGCTTTATCATTGATATTCATGGAAATCTCTCAGGGGAAACCGAACTCCGGCCTGGCGCTGATCGCCGAGGTCATACCCAGACGGTCGTCTCTCCGTTGGATTTTATACCTAGGCGCCGGTTTGATTGCGCTCGTCGCTGGAACCGCGTTCTCGACGCGAATTGCCGCGGCGCAAGAGGAGCTTCCGCAGATCAATCCGGGGGAGCGCAAGATTCCCCAAAAGAAGGATCTGGGGCCGCGGGCTCTGGCCTTGCTCAAGCTCACGCCCGACGGCAAAACGTCGCTTTTGCCGATCACCATTCTGATCAACGACAAGTTCTGGGATGCGACGGCTTACAAGGCCGATCCGGTGCCTATGGCGCTGGAATCAGGCACGGTATATGAGGCTGAGCGCACGGGCACGTCGCTTGGTCTGTTCACGGTGGGGAGCGCACTGCACAGCAAGGCGCCGAACGTTCTCAGTCCGTGGCTCGCAACCGGCGCGTGGGCTCCGGCGGGAAGCGAAAAGGCGGACACGGAGCACACGGCTGCGATCGTGCCGGTAGGGATCGACAGCAGCGACCAGCCGCCGCGCCTGACCCGGGATCCGTCACGCGAGCATCTGCCGGAGCAAACTTCGGCAGCGAATACGAAGCCAGCTTCGGGGCCGGCTCCGTCCAGCGGTTCGGGGTCCGGCGACGAGCCGCCACGTTTGACCAAGCCCGCAGACTCATCGCCTTCGCAGCCAGCAGCTGCGCCAGCACCTTCTACCGGAGCAAGTCCTGCAGGATCTCCATCAACCACGGGATCGGCCCCGCCAAGCAACCCATCGCCGCGCTCAACCACGTCCCCCGCAGGATCTAAGCCTGCCGCCAAGCCGGAGGAGGGTCCAAAGCCCCCGGCATCCGACAGCGGCGCCACCGATGCCAATCGGCCCAGATTGCGGCGTGGCAGGCCCACTACGTCCGTGCCCGACGAAGAAGTGCCGGGCTACGGCAAGCCCGGCAGCGAGCCCGCGGTCAGCGCTGGAAAAGCAGCGGCACCCGCGGATCAGGGCCAGTTTCAATTGATTCCTGCGATCTCTGACGCCAAGGGGCCTGAGCCACATTCGTTCGCCTTCGAATGGCTGAAGGGCGAAGAGGACGAGCGCCGCCAGCAGGTGACGGCCCTGGCTAAGGAACAACTTCGCGCCTACCTGCAGGCACAGGCCAAGGCAAGAATCAGTCCCGTTGCGGAGGAGAAGAAGACCTCCCGCCATGCGCCTGCGCCGAAGCCTCGTGAGCCCATTCTTGACAACGTGCAGATGAACACCTACGACTTGTGGCTGAGCAATCAGCCGGTCATCGTATTCAGTGCAGAAGCGCACCTGCCGCCGCCCGCCAGCGGACAGGCCTCGCCAGAATCGGAAATGAAGTATTCGATCCTGCTGGTCGCTTACCCGGACATCTATAACAATCTGCACAAGCTCTACGTCGGAGTGACCGACAAGTATCACCTCGACCTGACTCCGCGGCTGCAGCTGGTGGATGCAGTGGACGCAGACGGTGACGGCCGTGGCGAGCTGTTGTTCCGAGAAACGACGGATGCCGGCGGCGGATGGGTGATTTATCGCGCGACCGCCGACAAGCTGTGGAAGATGTTTGACAGTTTGAATCCGGAATGAGCCTCGCCAGGAGCGAGCCATGCACACTTTGCTTCAGGACCTCCGCTATTCCGCGCGGCAGCTCATCAAAAGCCCCGGATTCACGCTGACGGCAGTGATCTCGCTGGCGCTCGGCATTGGAGCAGCCACCGCTGTATTCAGCGTGATCTACGCCGTGCTGATGAGTCCTTATCCCTACCCTGCAGCGGATCGAATTGTACGGCTCACGACGCAGAGCGTAGCCGGTTCCGGGGATCCCGTCTATCTGAACGGCGCCGAGATTCAGACTCTGCGGCAATCGCCGGTGGTCGAAAGCGTTCTGGCATTGGACTTCCAGACGATGATGCTTACGGGGCAAGATCTTCCGGAGAACGTCGACACCGTGAGCTTAATCTCGAATGGCTTTCAGGATCTCGGCGTGCCCCCCGTGCTGGGACGCGGACTTTGGCCCTCCGACGCGGTGGACGGCCAGGAGCCGCAACCTGTTGCCCTTCTTTCATACCGGTTTTGGCGCGAACATTACCTGTCCAACCCAGACGTATTGGGCCGCACGCTGCAACTCGATCACAAGAACTTTGAGATCGTGGGAGTTGCGGCGCCGCGCTTCACCTGGGGTGGCGGCGATGTCTACCTCCCGCTGAAGCTGATGCGGGACCCGGGGCGCACAGTTATCGTCAATCTGCTCCTGCGGCCCGGCGTCAGCAGGGCCTCGGCCGACGCCGCGCTACAGCCGCTCTTGGAACAGTTCGCAAGCTACATGCCGCAGGATTTTCCCGACGTCTTCAGGGTCCATGTGGAAGGGTTGAACGACTGGGTCGTGAGTTCCATGGGCGGCACACTATACCTGCTCTTTGGAGCAGTGATGTTGCTGCTCGCGATCGGATGCGGAAATGTCTCGATTCTACTGCTGGCGCGGGGCACCGCGCGGCAGCATGAATTGGCTGTGAGAACCGCCATCGGCGCGGGCCGCATCCGGATCATTCGTCAGTTGCTCACAGAGTCTCTCCTTCTTGCGGCGACTGGAGCAATGGTTGGCGTTCTCACTTCTTACGGCGCTCTGGCGCTGATTCATAGCCTGCTGCCCCGATCTCCGTTCGCCTCCGAGGCCGTGATTCGTATCAACCTGCCAGTACTCTTTTTCAGCGTCGCTGTGGCGCTGGGAACGGGCGTGCTGTTCGGGCTTTGGCCAGCGCTGCAGCTTTCGCATACGCACACCGGCGAACTCATGCAGGCCGGCGCGCGTCGGGTAGCCGGCAGCATCCGCGGACGTAGGGCCCATAGCATGCTGATCGCTGCGCAGGTGGCACTGACATTGTTGCTGCTCGCAGGCGCTGGGTCGTCGATGAAAGGGTTCGCCCAGCTGATCCACCAGCCCCTCGGTTACGACCCGCACAATGTGATGGCGCTAGGAATACCTTTACGCGAAAACTCGTACCGCACTTGGGCGGCTCGTGCAGCCTATTTTGAGCAACTGCGAGAGAAGGTGGCGGCAACATCTGGCGTGACCGCGGCCGCGATTTCAACCGATGCGACACCACCACGGAATGGATGGATCATCGGGTTTGAAATCCTGGGCAAACCCGCCACTAACCCTCCCATGGGATCGGCTAACCTGATTAGCCCGCAGTACTTTGCGGCTCTGGGCATTCCCCTGCTGCAAGGACGGATTTGGAGCGACGCCGAGAACTCCAACGGCGCCCACGTAGCCGTGATCAACCATACCCTGGCGCAACGGTACTTCCCAAATGGCGATGCCATCGGGCACTCGCTGAAATTGCCGGGTATTGAAGGCAATCCGGCTACGATCTTGTCTCCGCCAAACATCGGCAATTCCTGGTTACAAATTGTGGGCATTGTCGAGGACGCGCGCAATGATGGGCTGCGAAGTGTCGCCAGGCCTGCAGTGTACGTGCCCTACACTTTCAGCATGGCCGAGGGCATGGAGATTCTGGTTCGCTCTCGGGTTCCGCCCCTTACGCTGTTACATGCCGTGCGCGAGCAGTTGAGGACAATTAACCCGGATCAGCCGACCTTTGCCGGTGATCTCGAAACTCGGCTCACCTATGAGCCCGAATGGCAGCAGGAGCATCTCGCGGCGTGGATCTTTGGCGTTTTTGCCTGGCTCGCACTGGCCCTCGCCGCCGTAGGACTGCACAGCGTGGTGTCCTATACGGTGGCACAACGGACCAACGAGTTCGGGATTCGTAGGGCGCTGGGAGCGCGACGCGGAGACTTGCTGCGAATGGTTTTTAGATCGGCGTTGGGAAGCCTGGGCGCTGGAATCTTCGCGGGTGTCGCCCTGTCGCTGGCCCTGGGCCAGGTCATTGCGAAATGGGCACAATGGAACTCGCGCGATCCCGTTATTCTTTTGGCCGGAACGATTCTGCTGGCCTTGGTGTCTGGGTTGGCCTGCGCAATACCGGCTCATCGCGCCTCCAAAGTCGATCCGATGATTGCGCTCCGTTGCGAGTAGTAGCGCCCCGGACCCTCCAGAACCAGTCCGAGTCCCACAAGATCATAGGGGCTCTAGGACCCTCTCTTTCTTTCCTCCCTCGCTAATGAAGCTGGCGCCGTTGGGCATGGAAGCTTCCTCTCTCCACGGGTCCAGTTTTTTCGCTAGAATGTCCCGGCGTGATTGAAAGGGGCAACGAAGCGATGCGCAAGACTCCATTTCTCCTGGCTGTATTACTCATCTCCGGCCTGGCTGCAGCCCAGGACCAGGATTTCAGCAAAGTGCAGATGAAGGTCACCAAGGTGGCCGGCAGCGTGTACATGATCGAGGGCGCCGGTGGAAACATTGGCACCTCGGTGGGCGACGACGGCATCGTCGTGGTCGACGACCAGTACGCGCCGCTGGCGGAAAAGATTCAGGCTGCGCTCAAGGGCATTACGGACAAGCCGGTGCGCTTCATCATCAACACGCACTATCACGAAGACCACACGGGCGGGAATGCATATTTCCAGAAGCAGGCGCCGATCATCGCCCATGACAACGTGCGCACGCGGCTGGAGAGCGGGGGCACGGCGGGCGTCGGTCCGGGCGGATCGGTGCACTTCGAGGCCAAGCCGCAGCCGAAGGAAGCGTTGCCCATCATCACCTTCGATCATGACGTGACCGTGCATCTGAACGGAGAGGACATTCGGGCGCTCCACTTCCCTGCCGGCCACACCGACGGCGACTCCGTGATCTTCTTCCCGAAGTCGAACGTGGTGCACATGGGCGACGATTTCGTGACGTATGGTTTTCCGTTCATTGACGTCGACAGCGGCGGCAGTATCGACGGCATGATCGACGGCGTGGAGAAGGTCATCGCGCAGGTACGTCCGGATGTGAAGGTCATCCCGGGGCACGGGCCCTTGTCGAATCTCGATGACGTGCGCGCCTATCTTAAGATGCTCAAGGAGACGCGGGCTGCGGTCGCTGCCGCACTGGAGAAGCACCAGACGCTCGCCCAGATGAAGCAGGCGAAGCTGCTCGATCCGTGGAAGAAATTCTCCGGTGATTTCATCAGCGAAGATGCATTTCTGGAAACACTGTACAACTCACTGACCGGGCAGCCGAACGGAAAGTTCATCAAGCACAACTGACGGGCCTCACGCTCCGCGAGCGGCCACAACTCTCGAAGGAGATTCGATTCTGTTTTGCGACTGACACGCCGCAGGTTTGTTCGATCGATTCTGGGAGCCGGCGCTGCGGCTGGACTGCCCACGTTGTTTTCCGCTTGCAACGGGTCGTCCAAGGCGGGGACGGCTGCGGCCTCAAGCGTTGCGGCGCGACAGTTCAGCGGCGCCGAGGCAGCGTTTCCCAAGGGATTTTTCTGGGGCGCGGCGACTGCCTCCTACCAGATTGAAGGCGCGTGGAACGAAGACGGCAAGGGTGAATCCATCTGGGACCGCTTCGCGCACACTCCGGGCAAGATCAAGAACGGCGACACTGGCGACGTGGCTTGCGATTCCTACCACCGCTGGCGTGAGGACATTGCGTTACTGCGGGCGATGAACCTGAACAGCTACCGCTTTTCGATTTCCTGGCCGCGCGTGCAGCCTTCGGGATCGGGCGGGGCGAATGCTAAGGGCGTCGACTACTATAGCCGCCTCGTGGATGCGCTGCTGGAAGCCCACGTCCGCCCCCTGGTCACGCTCTATCACTGGGACCTGCCGCAGGCGCTCGAAGATGCCGGAGGATGGCCCAACCGCGACACCGCGGCTCGCTTTGCCGACTATGTGCAACTGGTGGCGCAGGCGTTGGGCGATCGCGTCTCCGACTGGATTATCTTCAACGAACCGGACGCATTCGTCGATCTGGGCTATCTCGAAGGCACACACGCGCCCGGGCATAAGAGCCTGCTCGAGTTTTTGCGCGCGACGCACGTGGTCAATCTGGCGCAGGGAGCGGCGTTCCGCGCGCTCAAGGCAGTCCGGCCTGCGGCGCGCGCAGGTACGGCGTTCAGCATGTCGCCATGCGAGCCTGCGACCGATTCTGAGGAAGACAAGCTGGCGGCCGAGCGCGCCCACGCCATCACCAACATCTGGTTTCTGGAGCCGGCGCTGCGCGCGCGCTATCCCGAAGCGCTGACGTTTTTGCCGGAGACGGCCATGGGCGTGAAGTCGGATGACATGGAGAAAACGCGCGCGCCGCTGGATTTCATCGGCATCAATCTCTATTACCGCACCATCGCATCAGCGCCGGGTACGATGGAGCGCTTCGCGCACGCCCAGGATTGGCTCTTTCCCGTGAAGATGAGCGCCGCCCATGAAGGCCCGAAGACCGACATGGGCTGGGAGGTCTGGCCGAAAGCGCTCTACGATATAGTCACGCGCATCACCCGCGACTACAACCGGCCGGTGATCGAAATTACCGAGAGCGGGTGTTCGTACAATGATGAACCCGATGCGAGGGGAGTGATTCGTGATGCGCGCCGCGTGGCTTACCATCGCGAATATCTGTCCGCGCTGGCGCGTGCGATCGGCGAAGGCGCCGACGTGCGCGGCTATCACGCCTGGAGCCTGATGGACAACTTCGAGTGGGCGGAGGGTTTCAGCCAGCGTTTCGGGCTGGCGTATACGGACTTCAAGACGCAGACGCGGACGATCAAGGACTCGGGGCGATGGTACGGGAAGGTGGCGGCGGGGAACCGCGTGGGGCCGTCCTGAGATTGGGGGATCGGATCTTTGACCCGGTCATCTACCGCAAGGCCGCTTCGCGGCCTGACCGGGTCAGAGACCCGGTCCCACACAGACGCTCAGCTATTTCTGCTGCATCACCAGTTCGCCGTTTTCGACTTTCACGCCGCCGACGTTGTCGGGAAGCTTCAGCCGGTCGCGCTCTTCCCCGAGCTTCTTCTGCAGCGCGGGGTTGACGAGCGAGACCGGAACGTTGAGATCTCCGACCTTGAATTCGGTGGGATCGAACGCGGCATATCCGTCCTTCTCGCTGATGTGGCCGGAGACCGTGATCCAGACGTCCTTGCCGGCGACTTCGGTCAAGAACTGTCCGTGCACGAGGTCGCCGTCAAAGCTGACGTGCTGGTCCTTGATGGTAGGCGCGGCGCCGCCGATGTTGGAGTCCGGAGTCAGGCTGGCGCCTCCCGCAGTGCCCAGGGACTGCGCCAATACGGCGCTGATTTCGTCGGAGTTGATGTGTACTTCGGCCTTCGGCGGCGATGAAGCCGGCCCGGCGTCGGGCTTGGCGGGAGCCGGCAATCCGCTGGGCGCGGACTGCTGAGTGGCCTGGTCAAATTGCGCCATCTTCTGCTCGAACGACTGGGCGTGCTGGGCGATGGCCGCGGCAGGCAGCGGCTGCGCCACTGGCGCCGGCTTCTTCAGGACGAGAAAAATGGCCACCAGCGACGCCACTAGCGTAGTAATGCTGATGATGCGGTCGAGCTTGAGTTTCTTCATGGCAACTCCCGCGGTCGGCCCACGACAGGCTCGCCCAGTGTCATGGTAGCGGGAATACACGGGGCGAATTAGATGACCAAAGTGATGGTTGGGGGATGACTGTGTGGGGTGGACAGTCCTGGCCGCCTGGGAGAACAACGTCAAGGGCGACGGACAGGAGTGTCCGTCCCTCACAATCAAAATCTACTCCAGCTTCTTGACCAGCAGTTCATTGACAATCTGCGGGCTGGCTTGGCCTTTGGAGGCTTTCATCACCTGGCCAACGAAGAAGCCGAGCATGGTTTTCTTCCCGGCGCGGTACTGCTCGAGTTGCTTGGGATTGGCCGCCAGAATCTCGTCGATGATCTTCTCCAGGGTCGAGGTGTCGGTGGACTGCTGTGGCCGGCCTTCGTCCTCATACACAACGGAGAAATCTTTGCCTCGCTCGAAACACAGATCGTAGAGGTCTTTAAGCATTTTGCCCGAGATCGTACCCGCCTCGACCAGATCGGCTGAGGCGGCAATGCCCTTCATTGAAATGGGAGACTGCTCGATCGAAATTCCCTTTGCCTTCAGCCGGCCCAGCAGTTCGCCCTGCACGAGGTTAGCCACGCGCTTGGGATTCTGGGTGGCTCGCGCTGCCTCTTCGAACTGGTCGGCCAGCATTTTGGAGAAGGTCAGCACCTGCGCGTCATACTCGGTGATGGTGTATTCCTTCACCATGCGCGCGCGCCGCGCTTCGGGAAGCTCGGGCAGCGCACGCGCGATCTCCGCATTCCACTTCTCATCCACCACTAACGGGAGCAGGTCCGGCTCAGGAAAGTAGCGGTAGTCGTGCGCCTCCTCTTTGGAGCGCATGCTGTAGGTCTTGCCTTCGTTGGCGTTGTAGAGCCGGGTCTCCTGCGTGATGGCGCCGCCGGACTCGAGTATATCGATCTGGCGGGCGATCTCATACTCCAGCGCCTCGCGGATGAAGCGGAATGAATTGACATTCTTGATTTCGGTTTTCGTGCCCAATTCCTTCTGTCCCCGCGGCCGCACGCTGACATTGGCATCGCAGCGCAGCGAGCCTTCCTCCATGTTGCAGTCGCTGACGCCGGTGTACAGGATGATCTCTTTCAGCCTCGTCAGATATTCGTAAGCTTCGGCAGGGGAGGCGATCTCAGGCTCGCTGACGATTTCGATCAGCGGCACGCCGGTGCGGTTGAGGTCAATGGCGGTCTTCTCGTCCGCGTCGGGGAAGCCCTCGTGCAGGCTTTTGCCGGCGTCCTCTTCAAGGTGGACGCGCGTGATTCCAATCTTTTTTTTCTCGCCGGTGTTCTTCCCGGCAGTTGGGAATTCGATGAAGCCAAACTCGGCCAGCGGCTTGTCATACTGCGAAATCTGGTAGCCCTTGGGCAGGTCGGGATAGAAGTAGTTCTTGCGGGCGAAGATGGACGTCTGGTTGATGCGGCAGTTCAGCGCGATCGCCGCCAGCGTGGCAAACTCCACAGCTTTCTTATTCAGCACTGGGAGCGCTCCGGGCATGCCCAGGCATACCGGGCAGACATTGGTATTAGGCGGCGCTCCGAAGCGGGTCGAGCAGGAGCAGAAAATCTTGCTGGCGGTGAGGAGTTGCACGTGAACTTCCAGCCCGATCACCGGTTCGAACTTCGCGTGTGCGGCGACGGAAGTCTCTGTGGAAGCGGCCATAAAAAACGATTATAAGGCTCGTTGCCGTGCAGCCCGCGCGAGCCGCGGCAGAATCACGGATTGACGGGTGCGTTCAGGTACTTGTCCACGGGGATTTCAAAGTACAGCAGCTCGGTTCCCTTCGCGTCGGCAATGCCGGTGATGTCGATGTTCGCACCGCGGAGCGGCGATGAGATTCCACCCACGTCGAAGAAAAGAAATCCCGACTGCGTGGTGTGCGGCTCGACCGCTCTGGCGGCGAATTGCGAAGACTCGATCTCATCCATGTCTTTCTTGCTGACTCCTCCCTTTACCTTGTGGGGAAGCGGAAGAGGATTTGGCCTGGTGCCGCCCTGTGGATTGGAGAGCCTCCGGTAGATGTCTTCCGGGGATGTCGGCGTAAGCTTGGACCCGTTCTGCGTGGTGAGCGTTATCTGCATGTTGGCGATCGAAACCGGTTGGTCCCCGTCGTTCGTCACGACGAAAAAGACGGGAAGAAATCCGTGCTCGTCAAAGTTCACTGAGAAGATTTTGCGCTTCTCCGCCGTGTCGTAAGGATCGGCAGCGACGGCAACCTTCTCGTCGCGATGAAAGTCGTGTGCGGGATAGTTGATGGCCGCCCGCGCGACCGGTTTCTCAAAATTCTTGGCCGCCATGAGAACGGGCAGGGACAAAGCAGCGCCCAGCCCCAGCACAGCTGAACGAGAGGCAAATGACGAGGAGCACATGCATCCGATTATAGTGGGCTGATGATCCCGGCGCTGGGACGGCGGTTTAAAATGGCTGCTTGATCTACTTTTTCTACAGTGTGGCGCTGGCGGCAGGAATGTTGCTGAGCCTGCCTTATTGGATCTACCAGATCCTGCGCCACGGAAAGTATCGGGTGGGCTTTTTTGACCGCGCGGGAAGAGTTCCCGTACGCTTGCGGTTGGGGAGTATGCCGGGCTCGCCCCCGCAGCGCGTTATCTGGGTGCACGCGGTTTCGGTCGGCGAAGTGCTGGCCGTGAGCAACCTAGTCGAGCAAATGCAGCGCAGTTTCCCCCAGCATCGCGTTCTGCTCTCAACCACCACCGATACCGGGCAACAACTGGCCCGCAAACGCTTCGGGGAAGACAGCGTGTTTTACTTCCCGCTGGATTTCGCGTTTGCCATTCGCCCTTATCTGCAGACGTTGCGGCCGGAACTGGTGGTCTTGGCAGAAACGGAATTCTGGCCCAACTTTCTTCGCCTGGCGCACGCGAGCGGCGCGCGCATCGCGGTAGTCAACGCCCGCATTTCTGACCGTTCGTGGCCGAACTACCGGCGCTGGCGCTGGGCTCTGCGCCGGATGCTGGCTGCCGTTGACATACTCTTAGCGCAGACTCCCGAAGACGGCGCCCGGCTGCAGTCACTCGGTGCAGAAGCAGGGCGCGTGCAGGTTACCGGAAATCTGAAGTTTGACCTGAGCCCGGCTTCCCCGCCGTCAATCGTTGGGGACCTCCGCCAATCGTTGGCCGATGAGATGGCGGGGCCTGTGCTGGTGTGCGGCAGCACGGTGGAAGGAGAGGAGCCGTTGCTGCTGAAAGCTTTTGAAAACGTGCGGGTCGAGCATCCGCGAGCCGTCATGATTCTGGCGCCGCGGCATCCGGAGCGCTTCGACCAGGTCGCGATCCTGCTGCAACAGCTGGGAATTCCACACTGCCGGCGCTCGCAGTGGCACGGGGACAGGCTGGCGGGAGGAGTGCTGCTGCTCGATTCCATTGGGGAACTAGCCGCGCTTTATGCATTGGCGGATGTCGCGTTCGTGGGGGGAAGCCTGGTGCCCCGCGGAGGGCACAATATCATCGAGCCGGCGCAGCATGGGGTGGCCATTGTGGTTGGGAATCACACGGAAAATTTCCGCGACATCGTCGCGCTGTTCCAGAGCCGCGATGCAGTGCGGGTTGTAGGCATCGCCGAGTTGCCTCTCACGCTCATGCACCTGCTGGCCAACGATGCGGAGCGGAAAGCGCTGGGCCGCCGCGCGGCAGAGACCATGCAGTCCCAGGTGGGGGCGACGGCGCGAACGCTGACGGCATTGAAGTTGTTGCTGGCTGAAGACTCTCAGCCTGCGTCCGTCCCGGCTCAGGCTGCGCATACCGATTGAATCCCCTCTCAGCCATCTACGGCGGCGTGGTTGCAGCGCGCAATACGCTTTACGACCGCGGGCTATCTCGCGTGCACCGCCTGCAGGGCGCTGTGATCAGTGTCGGAAATCTCTCGGCCGGCGGCTCGGGGAAGACTCCCTTCGTGATGTTGCTGGGTGAGTTGCTCAAGGCTCGCGCCATCAAATTCGACATACTTTCGCGCGGGTATGGACGGAAGTCGCGTGGCGCGTTGCTGGTCGATCCTGGCGGCTTGCCGCAGCACTTCGGCGACGAGCCGCTCCTCCTGGCACGGAAACTAGGAGTTCCGGTCATCGTGGGCGAAGAGCGCTACGAGGCAGGCCGCCTGGCCGAAGCAAGGTTCGGCCCGCAACTCCATCTGGTCGACGATGGCTTCCAGCATCGCGCGCTGGCCCGCGACTTCGATATTGTGATCGTGACTCCGCAGGATGCGAGCGACCAGTTGCTTCCCGCCGGGCGCCTGCGCGAGCCGCTTGCTTCCTTGCGTCGTGCAGACGCGATCGTGCTGGCCAGTGGCGCCACAGCCGAATCATTCCCGCTCCAGGGAAAGCTCGTGTGGCGCGTGCGGCGTGGGATTGCACCGCAGAATGTTCCACCACGGCCAGTCGTATTTTGCGGCATCGCGCGGCCACAGAATTTTGTGCTGCAACTGCGGGCGGCGCAGATCGAACCCGCGGCCGAGGCTTTCTATCGCGATCACCACGCTTACACAGAAAAGGATGCGCGCGAGCTTCTGGCGCTCAAACAGAAAAGCGAGGCCGGCGGCTTTGTAACCACAGAGAAGGATGCGGTCAACCTTGGAGCATATCTCTCCGCCCTCGACCCGCTTGCGGTCGTGCCCGTCCAGATGGACCTTGCCGATGCCGCTAACGCTCTGGATACCATGCTGCGAGTGATGGAGGAACGGAGGCGCAGGGCATGAGAGAATCTGCTGCGTAGCTTCGATGTGACGCGACGCGACACCTGAACATGACCAGGCACCCTAAAGAGGCGGACCGGCTCAGGAAGATTGTCGAGGCTTTCCCCAATATCACGGTGACGGTACTGGGAGATCTGGTCGCCGACGAGTTCATCTTTGGTGAAATCTCACGCGTGTCGCGCGAGGCGCCAGTGCTGATCCTGAAGCATCGCGAGCGCACGGTGTTACCCGGGGGCGGCGCCAACGCTGCGAACAACCTCGCAGATCTGGGAGTCAACGTTCTGCCGGTTGGCATTGTGGGCGACGACGAGCCGGGGCGGCTGCTGCTGAAATATTTCCGCCACAAGCGGATCGCAGTGAGCGGTGTGCTTAAGGACAAGAGTTACGCGACGATCACCAAAACACGAATTCTGGCGGGCATGACGCATACGGCGCGGCAGCAGGTGGTGCGCGTCGATCGTGAGCCGCAGGAATCGCCCAACCCCCACCTGACGCGCGAACTGTATCTCGCCGCACGCAACTACGCACATGCCTCCGACGCATTGCTGGTTTCTGACTATGGTTATGGGGCGGCGACGCCTGCCATCGTCGATGCGCTGCGGGAGAAAGGGAAGCTGGGAGTGCCGGTAGTTCTTGATTCGCGATATCGTCTGCTCGAATACTCGGGCGTGACGGCGGCAACTCCTAACGAGCCGGAGGTTGAGGACGCTCTGGGCCTCCGCATCGGACAAGACTGGGACAAGCTGCTGGCCGCGGGCGAACAGGTGATGGCGCGCATGAAGCTGCAGTCACTGGTCATCACACGCGGCCGCGATGGCATGGTGGCGTTCGATCGCAAGCACAAGCCGGTGGACATTCCGATCATTGGCAGCGATCAGGTCACCGACGTCACCGGAGCGGGCGACACCGTGATCGCGGCATTCACGGCCGCGCTCGCAGCTGGCGCGACCACCGAAGAAGCCGCACAGCTGGCCAATTACGCAGGCGGGATCGTGGTCATGAAGCGCGGCACGGCCACGGTTTCGCGGGAAGAGTTGTTGCATGCTCTGGAGCAGGCACCGCCCGCCACAAAACCGCATTGAACGCACCGCACAAAATCCTGACTCGCGAACGCCTCCTCCGGCAGGTGGAAGAGTGGCGTCGTGCCGGCGAGCGCATCACGCTGGCCAACGGGGGATTCGACCTGCTGCACGTCGGCCATGTGCGCTATTTACGGGGTGCGAAAGCGCTGGGCGGGAAACTTGTGGTCGCTGTCAATTCGGATGAGTCCGTGCGCGCGCTCAAGGGTGAAGGACGGCCCATCATGCCGGCTGAGGAACGCGCCGAGATCGTGGCGGCACTCGCCGACGTCGATGCGGTCGTGATTTTTCCTGAGCTCGACGTGCGCGGGATCATCCGCGAGATTCGCCCCGACATTCAAGCCAAAGGCACCGACTACACCGTCGAGTCCGTTCCAGAACGCGACACGGTTTCAGAGTACGGTGGACGCGTAGAAATCGTCGGTGACCCTAAGGACCACTCGACCAGTGAGATGATCAGGTCGCGTCTGTCGCCGAGGAAATCTTGATTGCCAGGCAGGAAAGCAGTTCCGGCGTCGAGCGCCTGCTGATTGTGCGGCTGAGCGCTCTGGGGGACGTAATCCACACCCTGCCCGCGGCACAGGCGCTGCGAGCAACCTTCCCCAAGGCGATGATCGGCTGGCTGATTGAAGAGCGCTGGGCTGAGTTGTTGTGCGCGCCCGGAACACCACGGCGCGGGCCGCGTTCAGAGCAGCGGCCGCTGGTGGACTGGGTGCACATCGTGAATCTGCGCAAATGGCGAAGCTCACTCGCCGCGATTCCAACTTTGCAAGAGATTGCGAGAACATGGAACGACGTGCGCAGCGTGCGCTATGACGCGGCGGTCGATCTGCAGGGGGCGATACGGTCGGCGCTGCTGGCGCGATGGTCGGGTGCAGACCTGGTGTATGGCGCGGCTGAGCCGCGGGAGTCTCCGGCCAGCCTTTGGTATACGCGGCACGCGATTGCGCACGGAACGCACATTGTTGAGCAGAATCTTGCCGTCGCGGAGGCGGTCGCGCAGAAGAAATTGCCGATGCCGCGAGCCGAACTTCCGCACGATCTTGAAGCGGAGCAGCGGATCAATCAGGTGCTGGGGGAAGCAAGAAGTCACGGGTTCGCGATTCTGAGTCCGGGTGCGGGGTGGGGCGCGAAACGCTGGCCAGCGGAGAGATTCGGCCGGGTCGCTCGCGCTCTGGCCGCGGAGGGCGTTCCGTCGATTCTCAACTACGGACCGGGCGAAGAGGCACTGGCTCGGGAGGCCGAAGCTGCAAGCGGAGGCACGGCCAGGGCTATCGAGTGCTCGATCAGCGAATTGATTGCGCTCACGCGGCGGGCAAAGTTGTTCATCGGCGGAGATACCGGTCCGATGCATCTGGCCGCGGCGTTGCAGGTTCCAGTCGTGGCGATTTTCGGGCCGACCGATCCCGCGCGCAACGGGCCTTACGGAACTCAGAGCGTGGTGTTGCGCAACCCGGCGAGCCCAACTACGCACGCGCGGCGCGCGCAGCCCGATGAAGGCTTGCTGGAGATTAGCGTGGATGCGGTCGTAGAGGCGGCGCGGACGCTGCTGGCGCACGGCAAAAGCGGCGGACAGGAGTGTCCGCCCCACACGGAGAGCGTGCATGGCTGAGTGGTCGGGCATTGAATGGGCGGGCATTAAATGGGCAAAGATTGCGCGCCGCATTCGCGTGCCGTTGGGATTCGTATTTGCAGTTCTGTATCTCTGGCTGGCTCGGCCGACTTGGCGATTCATTGCGTTGGGGACGGTCCTGATCCTGCCGGGGCTTTTGATTCGGGCGCTGGCTTCGGGGCATGTGCGCAAAAACGAAGCGCTGGCGACCTCAGGGCCGTACGCCTATACGCGCAATCCCTTGTATCTTGGATCGCTGCTGATCGGAATCGGATTCGCTGTTGCGGCGCGCAGTTGGTGGATTGGGGCGGCGCTGGTGGCGATGTTCTTCGCGATTTACGTGCCGGTGATCCGGGACGAGGAGGCTTTCTTACGCGAACAGTTTCCGGAGTTCGAGGAGTATACGCGGCATGTGCCGCGGATGCTGCCGCGACTTGTGCCTGCGCGCGGCGGTAACGATAGCGGAAAATTTGCGATGGAGCTTTACTTGAAGCACCACGAGTACAACGCGCTGGTGGGAGCAGCCGGGATGTTTGGATTGCTGGTCGTTAAGGTACTGCTTCCCACATTCAAATGATTGCTGCCGCGCACCTCTGAACATGAGCCGGACCTTACCCAGGACTCACGTCCTGGGCTAATGAATTCCGTCGCTACGCGACTGCCTGGCGAGGTGCGAGCGGGCGCAGGAGAACTTTCGACTCCGTATTCCCCCACTACCGCCGGGTGAACATCCCGCTCAGATCGCCGATTATTTCTGCGCCAGCAGTTCCTTCGCCCGGCCCAGCTCCGGACGCGTGGAGCTTCCGCCTTCGCAGGTCTTCAGCAGCAGGGCGTAGTATTCGTTCGCGTCGCCCTGCTGGCCGGCCTCTTCCGCCGCGCGGGCGGCGCCGTAGAGGCCGTTGAAGCGGTTGGGATTCAGCTTCAGGTCGGTCTGGTACTCGACCAGCGCCTGCTGCGGGTGCTTGGTTTCGAGCAGAAGGTCGGCCAGCATTTCGCGCGCGGGGATGGCGTGGGGTTCATCACCGAGTTTGTCGTTCTTGTCGGCCAACGCGCGCAGCGTGGCGGCGGCCTCGTCGTCCCGGCCGTCGGCATGGGCGACCCAGGCGGAGGCTTCCTTATAGTCCTGCTCGGCCGCCTCGGCGAACTCGGTATTCTTGGCGCCCACCATTTCTTTGTGGACGGCTTCAATCTGCTCCAGGTCCAGCTTCGCCTGCGCGACATTTCCGCTGCGCGCGGCGCCAATGGCACGCGCCCAGTAGGTAGCAGCGCGGCTGCCGTTCGCACCCTCGACGGGCGTGAGCGCGGCGGCTTCCTTCCAGTGGCGAAGTTCTAGATCGTACATCGCCGGGAACTCCGAGAGCCCGTAGGTGCGCGGGTCATAGCCCATACCGTACATGTCGTGCATCGGTGGCATGGTTTTCACTTCGTCAATGATTTTCTGCGCGTCGGCTTCGCGTCCACTCTGCAGGTAGGCGTAGACCAGGAAATCCATGGCATGGAACTGGTGGCCTTCGCCGCCCATGCCCATGGCGGCGGTCTTGCGCGTGGCGGCGATGGAGGCGAGATTGGAGTTGATATCGTCTTGCCAGAGACCAACGCGGGCAAAGATGTGTGAGGGCATGTGCAGCGCATGAGGCGCAGCGGGCGCGATTTGCGCGTAGCGGCGAGCAGCGGGAAGGCCAAGCTCGGCGAGCTGCGGCTTGTCGTAGCTGTGGATCAGGTAGTGGGCCACGCCGGGGTGGTCGGGCTCGATCGCGAAAAGCCTTTCCAGAACGGCCGCGGCTTCTTTGCGGTTGGCGAAGGTGGCGTCGTTGTGCGGTTCTGACGCCAGCAGCGAGAGGGCGTAGAAGGCTGCGGCTTCGTGATCGTCGGGATAGGATTCGTACACCTTCTTCATCGCGTCGGAATAGGCCTTGGCGCGCGCGGCGTGGTCAAGTTTGTCGGAGTTGGAGTAAAAGGCATAAATGGCCTCGATATAGAGATGCTCGCGCGGCGTCGTCTTACCAGCCAGAGCGAGCCCTTCTGCTATCTTCGCTTCGCCAAAGCCGCGGGCGATGACCTTCGCATCGGGCTCGTTCCACAGCTGATGCCACAGGCTCATGGCGACTCCCCAGTGGGCCATGGCGCAGTCGGGGTGGCTCCTGGCGATGTCGACGAATTCCTTCTCGGCTTCCTCATACCAGAACGAGTGCAGGAGCGCGACCCCGCGGGCAAAGGGCTTTTGCGCCGACTCCGCGCAGGAGATGGAAAAATGGACCGTACCGAGCTGCGTTTCGGTCAGAGCTTCGTGATGATGCGCGTCGTGGTCGTCATCGGCGAAGGCAGTGACGATGAAGAGCGAGACGACAATGAGGAAGCAGGAAAGATGTTTCATCAGAACGTGTTTCATCAGAATCTCGCGTGGAAGAAACGTGGTGATGCGATTCTAGTCGCGCGTGCGGATGAGGGTCAACGGTCGAGGGGGCGGTCGAAACACCGAGAATGCGTGCCTCTTCCGGCGGCAGCCGCCGAGCTTTGCTCGGCCTGGACGGGCGAATGCGCCCGTCCCCACACAATCCTTTCCTCACACATGCACTCTTACAGCCACAACAGCGGGATCAGCCCGGCGGCGGCCAGGGCGACCAGCAGCGACAGCGCTTGCGTGCCCGTCTTGCGATCGGCGAGGCTGTAGGCGTAAATGCCTTTCATCAGGTTATTGCTGGCGGCAGCGATGGCGACCGCGACGGCGGCCACTTTCAGTGGAGTGAGCGATCCGGCCGCCTGGGTCATGCCCATGATGAAGGGATCGACGTCCGTGAGTCCCATGATGCCCGCCAGGATATTGACGCCGGCGCGGCCCAGATAAGTGACGACCAGCTGGGTCGCGATCAGCATTCCAAGAAAGAACAGAGCGAAGAGAAACGCGGACAGGAGTTCGAGCGGGTTGCTGGGCTCGAATTCACGTTTGATCTCAGAAGACTCCGGATCGGGGCGGTGGGTCCAGAGCCAGCCCACGGCGATGGCGACGGCGGCCAGCACCAGGAAAGCGGGAGCAAGCATCGCGCCCAATGCACGATTGAACAGCGTGAGCAGTGCGGCCAGGCGCAGGTACATGACGCCGGAGGCGATCAGGATGCCGCCGGCAAACAGATGCGGGCGCTGCTCGCGGGCGGCGCGGCGCGACATGGCAACCGTGGCGACCGTCGAGGAATACGCTCCGCCGAGCAGGGCCGCAAGCACGACTCCGCCATGCTGCTTCGTAATTTTCTGCAGGATGTAGCTGCCATAGGAGACGGTACTCACGGCAACCACCACCAGCCAGGTCTTGTACGGATTGAGATGAAAACGCCCGAGCTCCTGGTTCGGAACAATCGGGAGGATGACCGCGGTCAGCAACAGGAATTTGGCGAAGGTGAGTATCTCGTCGGGTCCTGCCCGGCTGGCGACACGCTCGAGAACGCCCTTCAGTTCGAGCAGGAGCAGGCTGGCCACGCTCAGCGTGGTGGCGATCCAGAGATGGTCGTAGTAGACGAGCGCACCGATCAGATAGGTCGTCAGGCCGGACATTTCTGAGGTGACGCCTGCGGTCTCGGTCTGAGACAGCTTGTGCGAGTAGGAAAGCAACAGAAAACCGCCGACCACGAGGAAACCCAAAATGACCGGCAACAATTGCGCGCCAGACAAAAGGGCGATGGAGTAGCCGATGAATCCGATCAGGGGGAAGGTACGGACTCCGCCGAAGAAGTAGGAGCCGGCAGCGGTCTTGCGCTCTTCGCGCTCTAGCCCGACCAGAAAAGACAGGAAAAGAACGAGAACGATCTTGACGCCCTCAGCGGGCAAAAAGCGGTAGAGATCTACTTGCACGAGCGGCTAGGGCTCCTGAGACTGATGCAGTATAGACCTCTGGCCCTGTTGGGTCTCAACAATTCACGCCCCGGAATGGTGTTCTAAATTCAAATTGGGACACTCGTGCCGGAGTCAAGAAAAGCAAGTTCCTCCGCGCTGCGCTCGTCGGAATGACAAAACGATCGAGGGTGCGGGAAAAAGAAAAAGCCTCTCGCTTTCGCGAGAGGCTTCTTACAGGGGAGAAATGCTCGAGGCCGAACTACTTCGGCTGCTGCGGTTGATCGGCGCTGGTGGCAGGGGCTCCGGTGTTGGCCGAGAGCTGCTCCAGGTCGTTCTTCAGCAGGCTGATTTCGACGCGCCCGCCGCTCACATGCTTGGTCTTGGCGGTATCATCGGTGGCCGTGGGAGCGTTGCCCATGCCCACGAGGTAAATGCGATAGACCGGGATCTCGTGATTGAGCACGAGGTAGCGCACGACCGACTCAGCCATCTTCTGCGAGTTCTGAATCGCGGTCTGGCCCTTGCCGGAGGAGAAGCCCTGCACTTCGATGATGTAGCCGTGCTGGCCTTTTACGCTGGTCGCCATCTGGTCGATCGCATCCTTAGCGTTCTTGCTGAGGACGGTCTGGCCGGGGCGGAAGCGAATCTCGGTCTGGTTCGACGCCTTGTACTGGTCGATGTTGCCGACCACGTTCTCGACCGTCTGAACCCGTGTGGTGACCTGCTGCGCGCTCTGCTGGGCCATCGCGGCCTTGTTGCCGGCGTCGATGGCGTGCTGATCGGCAGCATCAGCCTTGTCGGAGGCCAGCTTGATGCCAGCCTGGGCGCGAGAGTCTGTGTCTTTGATGGCCTTGCTGTTAGCTGAGGTCAGTTCATCGAGCTCGTTGACGCGGTCGCGGATGGGCTCGGTCTGGCGCTGTACATATTTCTTGCGCGCGAAGGGATTAACGCGTCCCCAGAAACCTTCGCGGGAAGGTGGCGTGAGAGGCGCCTTGCCAGTCGCGGAATCGGTCGAGGTGGTCGCTGTCGCGGCGGGCTGTGACTGGGTGGACGAGGTGGTCTGCGCGATAGCCGGGAAAGCGAGCACGGCAGCCAGCGGCAGGGCGATGAGTAGACGGTTGCTCATAAGAAACTTCCTCCAAGGTTGGGAGCTTCTCGCTCCGGCACGCCAGCGGCGTGCTTGAAATTTGAGTGCGTCTCAGAAAACGATAAAGAGCCAGCTTTTCGCTGTGCCGGCCCGGCGCTGACGCAGCACCTGACCTGGAAATTCCGGCGCTTCTGGACGACAGCACCTGCACTTCCTACTACAGGTAGGATGCCAAAGAAGCGGTTTCCGGCAAGCTACGTAAATCATTGATTTCCAAGGACATTTTACCACTATTCCGGCGGAGGGGCGAGCTCTGCAGGGTAAATTTGGCAATCCTGATATAAAAACTGCGTGGAGACGGTGGGTTACTGTGAGTTGTCAAGCGGCGGCAAACTGGATACTGTTTGGCGGCGGGTCTCACAAAGGTTAGGGAGTTATATCCGGGGGTGAATTTGCCAACAACAAGCTTAGCCGCCAGGGGCGGCCGGAGGGGCGCATGGGTCTCGACCGCGCTGCTGCTGGGCGTCGTGGTTGTGTCACCGGAACCGGGCTGGGCGGCGGGGAATGCAGTGGAAATGTCCCCGGCGGGAGTCGCATCGGCGCGAGTCTCGGCCGAGCGCCTGGAGCAGTACTCCGATCTGGCTGTGACGTGGATGCAGGAGTATTTGCGCATCGACACCACAAATCCCCCTGGCAATGAAATGCGGGCGGTGGCTTTTTATAAAAAGATCCTGGACCAGGAGGGGATTGAGAATCGGGTGTTTGAGTACACGCCGGGGCGCGGCGACCTGTGGGCGAGGCTTCCGCACAATGCGTCTCACGCCGGGGCTGAAGCAAAGCGGCCAATCATTTTGCTCAATCACATGGACGTGGTGACCAGCGACGCGTCGCACTGGAAGGTGCCGCCCTTCAGCGGAGAGATGAAAGATGGATATCTCTGGGGACGCGGCGCGCAGGATATGAAAGATGAAGGCCTGGCGCAGCTGCTTACGATGGTCATGCTGAAGCGGGAGCAGATCGCGTTAGATCGCGACGTCATTTTTCTGGCGGTGGCAGATGAAGAAGTAGATGGGACGGGCACGGATTGGTTCATCAATCATAAGCGGGAGATGCTGGAAAATGCCGAATTCCTGATCAACGAAGGCGGAGAGAATCTGCTGGAGAACGGCAAGGTAGCGTACGTCGGCGTGGATGTCGGCGAGAAGACGACGTACTGGCTGCACGTCGTCGCGCATGGAACGCCGGGACATGGATCGCGTCCCAATCCGGAATCGGCTCCGGACCGGCTGGTGCGGGCGCTGAACAAGATCATCGCCTATCGCACGCCGATCCGCGTGCTGCCGGTCGTGCAGGAATTTCTGCACGACATGGCGCCCTATCAGACGCAGGAGCGGGCAGCGCAGTATCGCAACATAAGGAAGGCGGTCGAAGACAGGAAATTTCAGGAAGAAGTTGAGCGGGACGAGTCGTTGAACTTTCTTCTGCGCGATACGATTTCGCTGACCATGCTGGGAGGGTCGGAGCAGACCAACGTGATTCCTCCCGAGGCGTGGGCTAATCTGGATGTGCGCATTCTGCCGGGAGGCGATCCGAAGGCGTTGCTGGACGCTGTGCGGCGCGTGGTGAATGATCCGGATGTAACGGTCGAGCCGCTGAATGCCGAGTTTCGTGTGGCGAATTATTCGGGGACGGATAACGCGTTGTATGCAGCAATCAAGGATGTTTCCGCGAAGTACTTCCCGGGAACGCCGGTGGTGCCGCACATCACCAGCGGATACACGGAGAATCAGCGCTACCGGCCGCTGGGGATCGTGGCGTACGGCTTCAATCCCTATACGGCGACGGAGGAAGAGGGGAACACCGAGCACGGGAACGACGAACGGATTCGGGTGGAGGAAGTGCGGCGGGGTCCGCGGATTCTGTTTGATGTGGTGGCGGCGGTGGCGGGGAAGTAGCACTTCTTTTCAGTGAACGATGTTGACAGCGATGACCGGCGTGATTGAGTCGGTCGTGTTTTTGCCGGCAGGGAAGATTCGCGTGCCCAGGATTACCCCGACTTTGCCGTTGAGGTTGTATTCGACGGCGGGAGCCAGACCGAAGGCCTGGCTGACTCCTGAGCTGAGCAGGATGAATTGCGCAGGGCTCGATATGTTGTATCCGCTCACGGGGGTGTTGTACTGGTGGCGATAAACAGCGTCGCCGGCGAGAACCCAGTGGCGTGTGATGCTGTATTCGGCGGCTAAATCGACGAAGAGCGCGGCGCCGGGACTGGCGCGGCCGCGAAATCCCCGAGACGTGCCATAGACGCTGACGTCTTGAACGTTGACGGACTTGGAGAAAGCCTGCGTAACGTTGAAACGGGTGCGCAGGATGTGGCCGTTGGGCATCCAGAAGAAAGTCTGCGTATACAGCTCGAGCGTGGTGGTGTAAGCGCCGGCGCCGATGCCATCGCTGGCGCGGTCGAGTTGGTCATATTTTCCCGTCGGCAGCGTTTCCTGCACATTCACGGCAGTTGTCGGACTCCAACTGCCCTCATGAAACAGATGGAGCCGGTATTGCGCCTGGACCGTTAAGTCGCCTATGCCGACGCCGGCGGTGCCGGGGCCATTGCCAGGTTCGTTGTAACCGAATGTGGGGATCAGGCCGACGGTTAGTTTGTTGAAGAGTCCGTAGTTCATGTAGGTGAGTGAGCCGTACCCGTTCTCATGCGGGGTGCTGACGCGCCTGCCGCTGGAGTCGTAGAAACCCTCCGTGATCACGTCATAAAGGTAGGGCTCGATCAGGAGATGCCCCTGCGGCAGCGTGGTGGCGTTGGGCGCCAGAAGAGGGCCGGTCCACCAGGCATCGTCGCGCGACTCGCGGAAAACGGGAGTCTGCTGAGCGGTCGCCGCACTGCCCAGGAAGAACAGACCAGGGAGCAATAGGGCAAAAAGATTCCTCAGCGCTCTGGAAGCGTTCATCTCGAGTCATCCTGTGATGCTTTGAAGCCGGTGCGTCCGGGAAACTAGATTCTTTGATGCGCACGAAGCAATTTGAGATGCGAAGAAAAAGAGAAGGGTACAGGAGTGGAGTTCCATGAATGGCAGAGTGCGCTTTCGCGACGACAGCCGGGGATGGGCTGCCTCCACATAACATTAGACGCCGCAGTGCTTCTCGTATTGCTCAAAGATGAAGTGGTCCGTCATGCCGGCGATGTAATCGCAGATGACGCGGGGCAGGGACTCTTCTTTTGCCTTCTCCTGGTAATTATTGGGGAGGGCGGCGGGGTGGTCCATCCAGAAGGCAAATAGTTCGGTGACGATGCGTTCGGCGTCGTCCTTTTCGTCGGCCAGCGACGGACTGTAGTAGAGATTCTCGAAAAGGAAATCCTTGCTCTGCTGGCGCTCTGCGTCGATTGAGGGACTGAAGGCAGCAATGCGCTCGCTGTGGGCGCGGACTTCGTCGAGGGTCTTAATCCGGGCCTGATCGATTCGAGCCTGCGTGTTCCGGATCAGGTCATCGACGAAGCGGTTCAGGACGCGCTTCACAGTTTCGTTGAATTTCAGTTTGTCGGAAACTTCAGGATAGATCTGCTCGACTTCCCGATAGAAGCGCTCGAAGAGCGGAACACCTTCCCGGATTTCTTCCAAAGATAAGAGATGCGCTTCATAGCCGTCGTCGAGGTCTGCGGTGTTGTAAGCGATTTCGTCGGTGAGGTCGATGAGCTGCGCTTCGAGCGGTGGACGCTGATCGAGAAGATACTCCGCCAGCTCGGGGTGGTCTTTGGGCAGATAGTCGTGCGAGTGCTTGATGATGCCCTCGCGGACTTCGAAAGTCAGATTCAGGCCGCGGAAAGCGGCGTAGCGCTGCTCGAAATCTTCGACGATGCGCAGGGCGTGCAAGTTGTGGTCGAACGAAAGGCCGTGCGCGCGCATTGCGGCGTCGAGCGCCTTTTCGCCGGCGTGGCCGAAGGGAGGGTGACCGATGTCATGGACGAGGGCGAGTGCTTCGGCGAGATCGACGTTGAGCGAGAGCGCTCCAGCGATGGTGCGGGAAATCTGCGAGACTTCGAGGGTGTGGGTCAGGCGGTTGCGGAAGTGGTCGGAGTAGCGGCGGGTGAAGACCTGCGTCTTGGCCTCGAGGCGGCGGAAGGCGCGGGCGTGAATGACGCGGTCGCGGTCACGCTGAAAATCGTTACGGTAAGGATGCTGCGGTTCAATGAAGCGGCGTCCGCGGGAGCGCTCGACGTGCGCCGCGTAGGCGGCCAGCATGAGGAAAGCATAGCAGAGGAACGAATCAACCAGCGGGACGGAACGGTCTCTGGTCTGTGAAATCTGCCGCGGCGCTGGCCTGGGTGATTTTTCCACAGCCTGGCAACCCTCGTATTGGCCCCGTCGCGGATTATCTCGAGGGCTTAGGGCCGTGTTTTGAGCCACTTCGCGGATGACCCAGAATTGACCCGCGCGGCATTGATTGCGCAACCGGATTCAAGCATCTTAAGCAACGATTCCCAGCATCTTGATCGAAGGTAAGGGCCGGAAATCCACGATTGGCTCCCGCTTGTTCCATTCCGATGAGCAGGAGGAACGGATGCGAGGAGGCACTTGAAAACCTGCCAGTATCTTTCTCCTGTGAAGCGATCCTCTCGATTGAAGCTCTTCGCGACTCACGATTCTTCCGCGGCTGAGGGCCTCACCCGACTCCCGTTGTTCGCACGCAAAGGTTTGATTGCGCTGACGATGCTTGTCCTGCTTGCGCTGCCGCCAGGGCGGCTCCTCGGGCAAGTGCCGGAATGGGCGCCGAGAGACCAGTACGGCCAACCGTATGCTGTGGATCAGCAATCGGGTTCGGGTGATGAGCAGCCCTATACGGGGGAGGCGTATCCGGAGCAGAGTTACGCCCCACAGCCAGCATCAGTGCAACCGCTCACTGCGGTGCAACTGGAACAGCTGGTGGCACCCATCGCGTTATATCCAGATGCTCTAGTGGCGCAAGTCCTGGCTGCTTCAACTTACCCGCGTCAGGTAGAGGAGGCCGATCGCTGGCGGCAGGCCCAGGGCTACGCATCCCCGGAGCAGATTGCCGACGGCGCTGACGTGCAACCCTGGGATCCAAGCGTAAAAGCGCTGACAGCATTTCCCCAGGTGCTGGCGCAGATGGACCGCAATCTCCGGTGGACCACCGCTGTGGGCAACGCCTATTACAACCAGCCGCAGGACGTGCTGGAGGCGGTGCAGATCATGCGGCGGCGGGCGCAGGCGGCCGGCAGCCTGCAAAGCACGCCGCAGGAAGTCGTGCGCGAGGACCAGGGCTACATCGAACTGGAACCAGCGAACCCGCAGGTGGCTTATGTTCCGGCTTACAACCCCTGGACCGTCTACGGAGAACCGGTCGCGCCCTATCCCGGATTTTCGCTGCTCGGTGTTCTGGGCGACATCTTCGGCGGATCGCCGGTTCGTTATGGACTTGGCATCGCGTTGTCGGCGTTCACCCACACACCCTGGGGATGGCTGGCATGGGGCCTGAATTGGCTGACGCACGCACTCCTTTTTGACCACTCGGACTACTTTTCGAACAGCAACACCGTGTCAGATTGGGGATTCCCGCACCGCGGGTTTTATGCGTACGCAGGCCATCGAGGCTTTGACCGGCGGAACGATTTCGCGCGCGGGCACGGTGGTGATGGCTGGCGCCGCGCCGGGGGTGACGGGTCGTGGCACACCTTCGCCCGCGCCCCTGGCATGCACGCCCAAGGTTGGGGCGAGCGTTCTCGGGGCGAACATTCTGGTAACGAGCGTTGGGCCGGCGGGCGTTTCAGCAGTGGCTTTGAGTCGTTTCGCGGAGAGCGGCGCGCATCAGTGGCGTCCAATCCAAGGTTTGCAGGAAGAGAGCCCGCCGGCAGGACGCTCGCGGACGCCCGCAATTCCTTTGACCGTCGCGAGCCATACCGCTCTGAGTTCAATCGCGGCCGATCAGAGGCATTTAACAGGCCGACGCAGTCCGCTCGCGGGCCAATCAGCGGATTTCAGCGCGGGCGATTCGGCGGTCGATCCCCGAGCGTTTTCGCCCGGCCTTCCACCAAGCCGCCGCGGTCGGGTGGTCTGCACCTCTTTGGAGGAGGGCACTCACAGAAGAGCTTTGGCGGAGGGCGTGCGCCCAAGAACTTCGGCGGCGGGCACATGCCGAAAAGCTTCCACGCCGGAGGCAAGAGTTTCGGCGGCGGTCACTCCCACGGCGGAGGCCACTCCGGCGGGCATGGCGGTGGAAGACACCACGGCTGAACGCGAGTTCGTGATCCCGCGACGCTCCGGCTTCGCGCCGGTTCTTCATTGTCCTAGGTGTCCTTCAATTGTTCCTGAACCGCGCGATAAGCCTGATCGATAGCCACATTCGTATAGGCGCTTGCGCCGGCGTCGGAATTGGCAATCGAGATTCGCCCAAATCTTTTCCTGCCCACTACGCAGGGTCGTTCCTCCGGCTCCCAATGTGGATCCGAAAGCGAGTCGTACTCGTAGGCGTAGCCGTGGCCCCAGCGGTTGACGGTGATCGCGGCGATGTCGCGGGCAGCGTCGAATCCGCCGGACGCGAGCATGCGGTTCAGCTGATCCCGAATCTTTCGTTCGAAGGTGGAGAACGGCGTGCCGATGAGTTCATATCTCCCCATCCGGTACTGCTCGCGCCGCAGCAAACCCGGCTTGCACGGCGTGCGCAGCATGAACAGGACCATCGGTTCTTCGGGCTTGCTGGGGAATTGATAGGCGCCAAGGCTCACCGGGAAGTCGAGCATGGTGAAGCAGTGATAGCTGCCGGGCGACACGATCTGGCGGATTCCCAGCTTCTGAAATGACGTCCAGTTGCGAATCGCCACATGCGTGTAGATGAACGGCTCTTTGACGCCGTAGTGCAGCGCCTCCTGCTGTTTTTCCGGCAGCTCCGGGCAAAGATAGGGGACGATGCCGTTGTAACAGGCCAGAATGCAGGCTTTCGCTTTGACGGTCTGCAGTTTCTCATCGCGCACGTAGGCGACTTCTACTTCTTTCGCCGATTCCAGCGTTCCGGAATGACGAGCGCGAACTGCAGTTGAGTTCAACCGGATTTTGATGGGCGAAGAAGCTTGATCGAGTTTGGTGTAGTCGGCCCGGGCGGTGACTACGTCCTCCATGGTGTGGCCGGGCATGCAGTCCGGCACCAGCGCCCGCGCCAGCAGCCGCGCCACCGAGCCGTTGCCGTCGGGAAAATGAAAGATGTAAGGCTCTTCTTTTTCAATTTCGCCCAGATCCATGCCCTCGAAGCCGGGGAACTGCCAGGCACCGTAGTCGTCGGGATTCCGGTAACACCCGAGCGCCGAAACGGCATCGATTCCCACCGCAAACAGATCCTGCGTATAGCTCTGGAAGAAGGGAAGCACTGCAGGATCGGCCTTGCAGATGTCAGTCAGGAACTTGGCGTAACTGATCTTGGCCAAACGCGCGTTCTTCTCTTCCCGCGACAGGCCGGGCAAGTAGTCCTTCTTCTCCATGTAGAGGCGTGCAATATCTTGCAGGACTTTATCGGAGAGCGGAGCCTTATTCAGAAACTCCCGCCAGGGCAGGGACCCCATTCCCGGCACCAGGCGATCTTCACCAAACGTTTCCTTGTCGAAGAAACATGCGGTGCTCAGGTTTGAATACAGTTTCTGGTCGTAAGCCTTGTAGAAAGCCTTCGGCTCGATTCCAAGATCTTGCAGAACGCTCTTGGACACTTCACTGTATTCCGATGGACTCTCGATGGACTGCGTTCCGCCGTTGCTCAAAAGCAGTCGGCCATCCACCTGAAATTCGTTGCGGCGGCAATGTCCGCCGAAGTCGTCATGATTGTCGAGGATGAGAATGCGCGCGTCTTTGGCATGCTTGCGGTAGAAGTAGGCTGCGGCCAGTCCGCTGATTCCTCCTCCCACCACGACCAGGTCGTAAGATTCATGCGTGTCCTCAGGCGTCCCTGCGGTCTCCCAGAACGTTCCATCCCGCAGGGAATGAGCAACGTCAAACGAACCCGGCTGGCTGCCTCTCATTCCCGTCAAGGCGGGCGGATAGGATTGAGCGCCGTGGTCGCCGGCGTCAGCTGCGCCTTGGGCAGCTCTTGCGAAATCGGGCAAGCCGGCAGATCCCAGCGCACCCACAGTCACAGCCATGCCATTGAGGAAATCGCGGCGCGTGATGCGCGCCGCCATGCCCAGTTCTCGATCCCGCTTTTCGTCATCCATAAATCTGTTTGTGCCTGCTAGTGAATCAGTATCAGTTTCGGCTTCGACAAACTGCGCATGCGCCAGCACGGCAAGCGGACGGAAGTTGGCTGCGCGGTACTTTACTATAAGTCTGCAAGGTTAGGGAGATCGAAGTGAGGGTGTCAAGCGGACTGGTTCACTCCTGCGGCTGCAGGTCTGGCCATTCGATCACTTGAATCTGCCCATCAGGCATTCGTTCCAGAGTGGGCGCGTATAAGCCGAGCAATCGCCGCCGCCACCACATCCCGGTTTTGCGCTTTTCTTCCATCGAAGTGAACCAGTATTGCCAAAGCAGCGCACGAATCTGGCGAGGAGGCGCGTTGCCGAAAGGATTGCCGGCGAAGAGGTCCATTACGTCCCTGTCATTTGTGAGCAACCGAACTTCGGTGTTGGGCACGATCGGATACTCACGCCATGAGCCCAGAGACGCAAACCACAGGTTCCAATCAAAGCGCGGCTGGTATGGGGCATAGATGCGAGGCGGCTCATTCAGTTCCTGCGGCTTATAGCGAAACGGATAGGAGACCCAGGACTGGCCATCATTGGAGCCCTGGAATTCGATTTCGTAGCGTCCGCGGGTCATCACTGCGAACAGACCGTAGCGATTGGCGATGCGAAACGGCTCCAGCGCGAGGATCGGAAAAGTGGGAAGCGGGAGACTGGTCAGCATTTCCGCAGTAGTCGCATAAAAGATCCAGAAGAGCATGGTCGAGCTGGCCGCAACTTCTGCAATCCTCGAGCCTCGGCGTAACCTCTGGCGCCATCCAGGTTGCTCGGCTCCTGGTGCGTTGTTCGGCACAGTGCTGTTCGACTCGGAGGGAAAGAGGGCGCACCACTTTGCGGGCAAGATTCTCTTTATGAAGCGATCGTCGAGCAACAGAATCCCCAGGGAAAGAACCAGGTAGTTGAGGAAGGTATAGTTCGCGGTCAGAATTACCGCGATCTCCCAGGGCGTGACGATCAAGAAGCACACAATCCTCCACCGCCGCGGCAAAATCAGCATCCATACCAGACCAAGCTCCAGCGCGAGCGTGGCGTACACCGTTGCCGCATGAAACCGGTGCGGAAGATGCTGTACGTACCAGCCAATCCAGGTTGGCAACGGCCCATTCTGGTAGTACTCATCCATCGCCGTGAAATTTCGCCACTGGAGATCGCCGCTGAGAAGCTTGACGATGCCGGATTCGAAGTAGATACGAAACCACTCCCATTGCAGCAGGAACAGGCTGGCGCGCGAAGCGGGATGCGCCTGCCCTAGCCCCGGACGCAGTCCTGGAGGCGCGAAGAATAGGGCAATGAAGCCGGCCTCGAGCAGCATGCCATCGGATTGATAGCCGGAGAAGTCCTGAGCCGCGGCGACGAAGGAGAGAAAACAAACAAAACACACCATTAGCATGCCGCGAGGCCACAGATTCAGCAACAGGAGCACCGATGCCACCATGCCCGCCCAGCACAGCGCAGTCAACATTGCCGGCCCGCTCGACCACCAGAGCAAAGTGGGCGCATACCAGAAACGCCAGTGGCCAAGCGATTGCGCTACTGCCTGGAGATAAAAACCGGCGGGTAGAATTCCATTCGGTCCGATCAGCCCGCGAATCTGAAACACGAGCGAGAAGAAAGCGGAGAAATAGATGACAGCCAGCGCGCGAAGAAACAGCCAGCGAGGAAGGAGGCGCGCCGGCTCTCCAGCCTGCGGATTGAACAGCCAGCTGAGTGCAGTACGTGGAGAGAGGCGCGTCACGCGGCAATTATAAGGAGGAGGGTGCGCCGGAGTGGACCGGCCAGTATGTTGCGTTATATTATGATTCCTTTCTGTTGATTTCATTTTGCAGTTAGCGCGGCAGCAAGCCCAATGGGCGCATCCAAGGAAGACCTTCCGCACGGCACCGGGCCGCACACCCCGAGACACGCCAGCCAGGAGGCGGGCACGTGGCTGCGCGAAGTCTTGCGCGGCAACCGGGAGTCGGGGAAAGGCGGCACGTATGCGGTCTGCTCTGGTCATTGGACGGTAATCGAGGCCGCCATCCGGCAGTCCGTGGACGACGGTTCGATTTTGCATGTCGAGTCGACGTCAAGCCAGGTCAACCAGTCTGGCGGCTACACGGGTTCGACACCGACTCAGTTTGCGCACCAAGTCCGCTCCCTGGCGCAGAACGCCGGGCTGCCAGCAAGTCGAATTTTGCTCGGCGGCGATCACCTCGGTCCTTTTCCCTGGCGCAGCGAACCGTCGAGCTCCGCGCTAAGAAAAGCCTGTGAACTGGTGCGCGACTGCGTGCTCGCCGGCTACCAGAAGATTCATCTGGACGCGAGCATGTCTTGCGCCGACGATCCAACCACCAGCCCGCCAGAGAAAACGATTGCCGAGCGCGCGGCAATTCTGTGCCAAGCAGCCGAAGAGGCTTTTCAAAAACGACCGTCGGGTCCTCTGCCAATCGTTTACGTGATCGGTACCGAGGTTCCCGCGCCAGGAGGAGAATCTGTCGACGCTCATTCGCCCGCCGTCACTACCGCCGAACATGCCCATCGGACATTGGAGACGTTTCGGCTTGCGTTCGCGCAGCAGGGTCTATCGTCCGCGTGGGAACGAGTCATCGCTTTAGTCGTTCAACCCGGAGTCGATTTCGGATCGAATGCGGTTTTCGACTACGATCCCGTAAAAGCGCAATCGCTGTCTGCGGCGCTGACCCGCCATCCTGGAATCGTCTTTGAGGCGCACTCGACGGACTACCAGACTCCCTTAGCCTTGACGCGCCTGGTCCGGGATCACTTCGCGATTTTGAAAGTCGGCCCCTGGCTTACTTTCGCTTACCGTGAGGCGCTGCTGGCCATGAGTGCTATCGAGCGGGAAATGTTCAGAACGACGGCGCAGCGTCAGATATCGACGGTGCGAGACGCCCTGGAGGCGGCAATGTTGCGCGATCCGGTTTACTGGCAGTCTTACTATCGCGGCGATGTAGAGGGAGTGCGGCGTGATCTCACGTTCGCCTACAGCGATCGCTGCCGATACTATTGGAATCAGCCTGCGGTGCAGGAAGAGGTTGCGCGTCTGTTTGAGAATCTCGCGGGCGAGCGGATTCCTCCGACCCTGATCAGTCAGTATTTGCCGCTGGAATACGAGGCCATCCGGGCCGGAGAACTGCGAGCGGTCCCCGAGGAGATGATTCAGGATCACATTCGACAAGTCTTACGCGTCTACGCCGACGTATGCTCAGTAAGTCAATCGTAACGCAGGACGGCATGAAATGTTCCCCATCAACGCACTCTCGCCCTCTCACCGCGGTCGAAACCGAAACCTTCTAGTTCGCTTCGCAAGCAGCGTCTGCGCCTGCATAGGCCTGGCGTTCACGTCGCTTGCGGCTCAGGTGTCTGCCGCCGATGCTTCCGGCATGCCTCAGATCCAGGGGGCGAACCTCCGAATTGAATTCGATCGCACCCTGCGCAGCCGCCTGGTGGCGCGCTTCGACAACAAGGAAATAAAGGCAGGGCCGTTCAGTGCCTCAGAGACGGTGACGACCGGGGACAAGGCCCAGACCAACTTCGTTCTGACTTCGCAGAAACACGAGCGCGCCAAAGATGCGATCGGAGAATGTGAACGGCTGACCGTGGTGGGGAAATCAGGGACGCTCACCAAGACCGTCTCCGTCACAATGTACGACGCTTTCCCAGCCATGGCGTTTTTCGATGTCCAATACACCAACGGTGGGAAGACCAGGCTCTCGGTCGAGAGTTGGACGAATAACGCGTACACGCTGAACGCTCAGGAGAATGCCGCAGCACCCGCATTTTGGTCCTACCAGAGTGGTTCCTACGAGAAACGGCCCAACTGGGTGCTGCCCTTGCACGAGAAGTTTGAGCAGGAGAATTATCTCGGCATGAACGCCGACGACTACGGCGGTGGCACCCCGATTGTCGATGTCTGGCGGCGGGATGTCGGCGTCGCCGTAGGGCACGTCGAGCTTCGGCCCAGGCTGGTCTCGCTGCCAGTCTCAATGCCCGATGCCGCTCATGCCAAAATCGCGGTTCATTTTGCCAAAAATATCACGCTCAGCCCGGGCGAGAGCTTTCACACTTTTCGAACCTTCGTCGCCGTCCACCAGGGAGACTACTTTCGCACCCTGACCGACTACCGGCGATTCATGGCCAAGCAGGGCCTGCAGGCGCCGGCGCCTCCGGATAATGCCTATGGAGCGATCTGGTGCGCCTGGGGATATGGTCGATCGGTTCAGCCCAAGCAGGTGTACGACACGCTGCCGACGGCGAAGCGCCTCGGGTTCGTTTGGGTCACGCTCGACGATGGATGGCAGAACGATGTCGGCGATTGGGTCCCCGATCCCAAGAAGTTTCCTCATGGCGACGCCGACATGAAAGCTTTGGTCGATCGCATTCATCAGGAGGGCTTCCGGGCGCAACTCTGGTGGTCTCCACTCAGCGCTGTGCCGGATTCGGATCTGCTGCGCGCGCACGCTGACTACGAACTGCTGAACCGCGACGGTTCCACGCAGAAAATCTCCTGGTGGGATTCTTTCTATCTGTGTCCGGCCGACCGCCGCGTCGTGGAATACCACAAGGCCCTGGTCCGCAAGATTCTCGTGGACTGGGGGTTCGACGGCCTCAAGCTCGACGGGCAGCACATGAACGGCGTCCCCGCTTGTTACAACCCAGCGCATCACCATGCACAGCCGGAGGCATCCGTGGAAGCACTGCCAGATTTCTTCCGCGAAATCTACGAAACTGCGCAGGCCGTGAAGCCAGGGGCCCTGGTCGAGTTCTGCCCTTGCGGCACCGCCTATTCGTTCTTCACTATGCCGCATTTCAACATGTCGGTGGCCTCCGACCCCAGGGGCTCATTTCAGATCCGGTCCAAGGCGAAAACCCTGAAGGCCCTCATCGGCGATAGCGTGCCGTTCTTCGGCGATCACGTCGAGCTCAGCGACAGCGGCAACGACTTCGCGTCGACCATCGGTGTGGGAGGAGTGGTGGGGACGCAATTCGTTCTGCCGGCGTTGGTGGAGAAGAGGAGCAGATCGGATCTGACGCCGGAGCGCGAAAAGATATTCGAAAAATGGCTTCAGATCTATCGCGACAAGATGCTGGCGAAAGGCCAGTACCTTGGTCAGCTATACGATATCGGCTTCGATGTTCCAGAGACCCATGTCATCCGCAAAGATCAGACGATGTACTACGCCTTCTTTGCCAAGCACTGGCAGGGACAGGTCGAACTGCGCGGCCTTGAAGATCGGCCGTATCGCGTGCTCGATTACGAGAACGACAGAGATCTCGGAACGGTATCCGCTCGCAACTCGCACCTGTCGGTCGACTTCGACTCTCACTTGCTGTTAGAGGTGAGACCACAGTGAGGGACGACCGCTGAGGCAGAGCCAGCTATTGTTGCGCAGTCCCCTTTACGATGAGTGCAAAGGGGAGTTCGTCGCCCGACGCGAGTTTTAGAGCAGCTGAAAAGATCCAGTGGTCCTGATCATCTTTCGCAACCGCTCCGGCGGATGCCTTGTCGGCAGGAGGAAAACTCAGCGGGCTGGGATGCTTGGCTCCCGCGGTCTTTGCGCTCATCGCGACCAATTCCTGGAACTTGAAAGTGGCGCTCGGATCGGAATCAGACTGAGCGGGAATGAGCAGCAGGAAATCGCGATTGGGGGATACGCCGAGATGATTGCCGTCGTCAGGAATGAGGGCATAACGCAGCGTGTAGAAGCCGGCGGGAACCTGGTGGCCACGAAAGTCGCCTGCGGTTTGAAAAAAATGGATTACCGCGACCAGCGCTGATTCGGGGATCTGCGGATAAGCCAGCTCAGAATCCTTCTTGGCTTGCGCGGGAACACTCTTGCGGAGCCAGAGTTCGCAGGTAGGCTTGGGATCATCGAGGGTGAGTCGATATCCCTTGGCGTCCAGGCTTTGGCGAACCGCCTCGGGGACGGCGCTATCGGTCAGCGCTCCTGTGCTCTCCACTTTGCCGTTTTGAGCGGCGGACAACAGCGACAGCAGCAGGACCGAACCAATTGCACGCAGCAGCGCTTTCGTCTGTCGCAATTTTCGTCTCATCGCTACCGAGCGAATGTTCCCACAAACGCGCTGCGCTTGCCGTGAATATCCCACGATACGCCCAGGCCCGGACCGGAATAAGAATCAGTCAGCGCCACGGCTGGCATGGAATGTGCGGTTTCCGTCAACGGCGGATAGAAGGTCACTTCATTGCCGCAAAGATGATCCTGGCCGCCGATGCCCCGCGTCTGAATGGTGGCGAATCTGCCAGCCCGAAGCATCGCCGCGCCGTGGTGCTCGGTATTCACCACGAGCTCCATTGGAGTTGGAATCACCTGCTCGACGTTCTTCAGGAGCTCCCCACCCATGTGCTCTGCGAAATGCACCAGCGCCTCTCGTTGCTGCGCGGAGGCTTGATCGTCAACTAGCAGCACCGCTTTGGCGGGATACGGGGTCTCGTAGGGATCGCCTAACGTGCCTTTCGCGCGCACGGCTGCTGCGATGGTCAATCCCTGAAGCGGGACGCCATCCCATCCTCCGCTTTGAACATGCCACGCTAGAATGGCTTCGTTGCCGACGAGATTGACCTCGCCGTTGGCAAAACACTGACCGGTATAAACATCGGCGCTCCGCGTCTCCAGATAGTCGCCGCGAATCTCCTGCGCGGACATAGAGATGGAAAACACACCCACAAGACATGCAGCCATCATCCAATTCGTAAATCGCATATCGAACCCCTCATTGCTTTGATGCTAACCCCAGATCAAACGGCGCGCAAAGCCCCATTCCGCACGCTCCACACTTCTTTCACACTGCGAAAGAGCAGGCCCCTACCCGCATTTTCCGGTGCCGTGGCATGCGCGGCTCTTTGCACTGCAGTTGCCGGGTTCCGCCAGTTCGCCATCGGGTCCGATGCAGGTTTGCGTGTGCAGGCACCAGAAGAGGCCCTCATTCGAGGCGGGCACTGTAGGATCGGGCTCGGCCAGGATGAACTGGCCTTTCCAGCGCAAGTGGGAGCACAGATTCGGATGGCTGGTATTGAAGCGCTGCGACTCCTTGATCATGCCGCACCTCCGGCCTTCAGAATGGCGCGTGTTACCGCAATCTTCGCGAGCCTCACTTTGTAAGCGTTTTGGCTCAGCGGAGTGGCGCTGCTCAGGGCAGCCTCGGCCGCCTTTTGCGCCGCTTCCTTATTCGCGGCCTTGCCGACAAGAGCTTGCTCCGCTTCCGCTGAGGGCCAGGGAACCGGCGCCACGTGGCCCAGGACAATCCTTGCGGACTGCACGTTCGAGCCCTGCATTTTCAGAAGGACGGCGGCCACCGCGAGCGGCCAATCAAACGCTTCCTTCTGCCGGATTTCGTAGTGGGCCGCTTTCACGTTCGCAGCCGGCGGAATCAGGATTTCCGTCACGATCTCATTCGGCCGCAGGTCGTGTTCGCGCTCATTCTCCGTCTTCGGAATCACGAAGAATTTGTCCAGCGGAAGCTCCCGCCTTCCTTTCGCTCCTTCCAACCGAATCTTGGCACCGTAGGCAATCAGAATGGGAACTACCGTTGAGGGACTGACGAACTTCGCCGGTCCCTGGTTGCCGAGAATCGCGTGATAGCGGTTTTCTCCGGCCGCGACCAGCTCTTTCCCGCTCTCATCTTTAGGCAAGAGGCCTAGTCCGTTGCGGAAATACCAGCAACGCGGTCGCTGGCAAAGGTTCCCGCCGATGGTGGCCATGTGCCGAATCTGCGGGCTGGCCGCTTCGAGCAATGCCTCCGCCAGCGCGGGATAGTTCTTCCTCACGTTCTCATCATCGGCCAACTCTCCCAGGGTCGTCAGCGCACCGATGCGCAGTCCCTGCGCGTTGGAAGCAACTCCGCGGAGATCGGCAATGTCCTTGATGTTGATCAGCCGTTTGGGCGCGACGACATCATCCTTCATCAGCGCCAGCAAATCCGTTCCGCCGGCCAGAATCTCCGTGTTTCCCCAGGCCGCTCCCAGCAGGCTGATGGCCTGCGATCGTGTACGTGGGCTGACGTATTCGAATGCTCGCATCACGCACCTGCCTTCTGTGCCAACGCGTTCAAAACACGGTCGGGTGTAAGAGGAAGGAACGGCACTCTCACCCCGATGGCATTGGCTACAGCATTGGAGATCGCGGCGCCGGGCGAGATCACCGGGGGCTCGCCCAGCCCGATCACCCCGCGTTCGTCATATCCTTTGCCGGTCATCATGTGCACGACTAACTCCGGAATGTCGCTCAAGCCGGCCAAGCGGTAGAACTGCATATCGGCATTCAGCATCCGTCCCGTCGTTGGATCCATGACTTTCTCTTCGAACAAGGAATAGCTGATGCCCATGATCAAAGCGCCATAGCACTGCGTCTCAGCCGTCTTGAGGTCGATGACCAAACCGCAGTCCTGCGCCGCAACCATTTTCCTGACCTTGACGATGCCGGTGTCACAGTCGATTTCAACTTCCGCCATCTGCACGCCACCAACGCCGCTGTTGGTCAGGTCGGGCGGCTTGCTCCGGTCAGGATTCTTGCCGCGCACTGTGAGCGGCATGGCGCCCAGCTTGGAACAGGCTTCCTTCCAGCTCAGGGTGCGGCTGGAGTCTCCCTTTACGCTCACTTGGCCGTTCCTGCATTCCAATTGATCGGGCTGAGTGTTGAGCGCAGGCGCCACCTTGGCGAAGAGCGCGTCGCGGGCATCGACCGCGGCACGGCGGGTTGAGGAGCTCACGCCGCCGATCGTCGTCGAACCGCCCGATCCTCCCGATGGCGGGTAGTTTGTATCGCCGATCAAAAGCTGAATGGCGTCCATGGGCACTCCGAGAGTATCGGCCGCGACCACCAGGATGCAGGTGCGTGTTCCAGTACCGAGATCCTGCGTGCCCATCTTGAGTTCGACTGAGCCATCGGGATGGATGGTCAGGTCGCAATCGCTGGCGTGGCCCCGGCCTCCCCAGGTGTGAAACGACAATCCGACTCCGCGCACGACGCCGTCAACCGTCGCCGGCCGGGGATGCCATTTCTCCTTCCAGCCCATCAGAGCGGTAGCAATCTCGAGCTCTTCCCGATAGGTATTCTCGCGGGCTCTCGTGAGATTCAGGTTTTTGCCGAAGAATTCAACCGGATCCATGTTGAGCTTGGCGGCGAGATCGTCCAGCGCGCACATGGTGAGCACCGCCGCTTGCGGATGATTCGGAGCGCGCCAGGCCCGCGCCGGGCCGATGTTGTTGCGGATGGCCGTATGCTCCTGGCGCTGGTTCGGAATGCTGAAGACATAAGGAATCGGCGGCATTCCCCCGCCGCCCGGCCCGCCCGTTCCCCAGGAGTTGGATTGCCACGCGGTCAGCGTGCCGTCTTTTTTCGCAGCTACTTTCACGCGCGCATACGCCGACGGTCTGGCTCCCGCGACTTTCAGCTCCGCATCCCGCTCCAGCATGTACCGCACCGGTTGGCCGTCCGCCTTCTTTGAAATCTGTGCCGTGAAGACGCCCCAGCGATCCGGAGAGAACTTGCTCCCGAAGCCGCCGCCTACGTTGTCCTGATGAACGCGAATATTCGTGGCGGGGATTTTCAGCGGCTCGGCCATCTGCCCGGCGATGCCCGAAACATTCTGCGTGGAGATGTGTGTGAAAACGTGATCCGCATCGGTCCACTCCGAAATCGATCCATGAGTCTCCAGACAGCAATGCGTAATGACCGGAATGCCGTAAAGACCTTCGGAGACGCCTTCGGCTTCCGAAAAAGCTTTGTCGGGATCGCCCACAGTTTGCGTCGCTGCCTTCTGATAATTCGACTGCGCCCTGGTTCCAGCTTCAGGATGGACGGTCGCCGTGCGTAGAGCTGCCAACACCTCGTCCGGCGCACCATCCTCCTTCATTTCTTTCAGGTCATCTTCGGTGGGCTTTTCCGAGAGTCCATATTGTTCGATGTTGCTGACCATCTGCCGCGTGGGCACCTGGTTGTCGAGCATGTCGCCGATGTTGTCCATGCTGAGCGGGCCTTGCTCTTGTGCGGTTCCCGCAGGCGGTTCGGCGTCGCTCACAAGATGCGGCAGCTGCTGAAAGGCCACCTTGATGGCGCGAACAGCATCTTCCGCCGCAGACTCGTCGACGGCAGCGACGACGGCAATCTCATCTCCTGCCCAATGAATATTGGACCCCGGCCCCTGAACGATGTGCACTGCTTTGACGCCCGGCATCTTCTCCGCCGCGCTGGTGTCGATGCTCACCACCTTGGCATGCGCATACGGGCAGCGCAGCACCTTGCCATAGAGCATTCCGGAGCGATGGACGTCGTAGGTGTACTTCGCCTGTCCGGAAACCTTCGCTGAAGCATCCACGCGCGTGGTGCGCTTTCCGATGAGGGTGCGATGTTCGGCATCGGGCCATGCATAGTCCGGCATAGATCAGGCTCCTTTCTGCGCGACCTGCGCGATGGCTTGGCGAATGCCGGCATAAGTGCCGCAGCGGCAAAGATTCCCGCTGAGGCCGCGGCGAATTTCTTCCGCCGTCGGGTGCGGATGCGCATCGAGAAACGCTTTGCAAGAGACGACGAATCCCGGAGTGCAGAAACCGCACTGCGAAGCGTCATTGTCGATGAAGGCCTGCTGCACCGGGTGCAGTTTTCCTTCCTCCATCAGGGATTCGACCGTCGTAATCGTCTTATGCTGGGCCTCGATTGCGAGCAAGGAGCAGGCATACACGGTTTTGTTGTCCATCAGTACCGTGCAGGCTCCGCACTCGGCGCGATCGCAGACGCGCTTGGCGCCCGTGAGTTCGAATTGATCGCGCAACGCATCCAGCAAGGTGACGCGCGGTTCCAGATCGGCTTTGTAGCTCTTGCCGTTGATGGAGAACTCCATCGGAACCTTGCCGGGTCCGTGCACCGGAATTTCTTGGCCGGCGGCCCTGACCACCCGGGGCCCTGCCACCAGAGGCACGGCCACAGAAATACTCGAGATTTTCAGGAAGTCGCGCCGCGAAACACCGGAATGGTCTGAACTCTCTTTTGGGACATCCTTCGGGACTTCTACAGGATCATCATCGTGCATTGGTAGCCCCCACGAGGCGAGGAGATTGAGGTTGCAGCCAAACTAAGGCTGGTGATCCAGTCGGTTGGCAATAGTATAGCGAAGCTGCGTGTTGCTTGGGGAGGCCCCGACAAACAAGAGCCAGGCGTCCTGGCTAGAATCCAAGTATGTTGGCGTGCAGCTTGGCATAGCCGTGATCGAGAGCCCAGAAATCCAGGGGCGCGGACGCCAGTTCGTCCACCACTGGCTCGGCAAGACCATTCCTGGTCAGGTCTACGGTCTTCAGGTAGATCTTGCACGTCTCGCAGCCTTCCACGCGAATGTAGTCGAAGTCGCTGGCAGTAAAAACGGGGAGCTTTTGGTCGTTTTCCTCGCCGCATCCTGCGCACACCACCCGGCGAAACTCCCATTCGCTGAGGCAGAAAGAGCAGACCAGCGATCGGGCGGAGCCTTCACCCTTGGGTCGCAACACACCGACGACAGGTTTATGACCACAACAGGGACATAGGGCTGGCGCCGATTGAAACAGATGCGGATCTACGGAGGACCGTAGCAACTCGGCATAGGGCTGGAGGAAAGCCTCGGCCAGCAAGCTTCGAGCATCGGAGGTGCTTCGCGATCTCCAGGCGCCCTGAAGCAGATCGCTCCAGAAGCGCGATCCGAGAACACGCAGCTCGTGGCTAAGGGCTGCAGACTGCTGCGGGCCATGGGCTTCGAGCCATGGCAGAAACGCTTCGAATCTGGCAGTCAGTTCCGACAGCTCGACTGGGCTAAGTTCGTCGTTGATGGAGGCAGACGGCGGTCGACGCGGCAGGATCGCGCTCAGCTGGCGATACAGATTCTCCTGGAAGCGCGCCAGGGAGACGTAGAATCCGAGGAACTCTGCCGCGAAGGGACGCTGGCGAGCAAGTTCTTCCGCACGTCGGATCCGTTGTTGCCAGGGGATGACGTTCACCGGTCAATTATCATCGGTGGCCTATCCCAGCGGCAATGCCGCTGCGGTTGACCGCTCACCGCCGGAGCGGCTATAGTTCGGGTCGTCGTTTTGCGCACTACTGGGCCGTCTGGTTGTGGGCAGCGGTCGCAACCCGCAACTTCCGTATCACATCTTAGTTGTCCAGGTCAGACGTTCGAGCTGTATCGGCATCGTTTGCGGTCGAGCGCTGGAGGCTTCGATGGAATTCTCCCGCAGAACTTTTCTCAGAGGCGCTGTTGTCGGCGGAGCCGGCCTCTCCACGTTGGGCTTCGACCTGGCACCGGTTTACGCGCAAACCGCCAGCCTCAAGATTTCGCGAGCCAGCGAGACGCGCAGCACCTGTCCTTACTGCTCGGTGAGCTGCGGCGTCATCATCTACACGCTCGGCGACAAGGCCAAGAACGCGATTCCGCAGGTGGTGCATGTCGAGGGCGACCCCGATCACCCCATCAATCGCGGAACACTGTGTCCCAAGGGATCATCGCTGGAACAGGACATTCTGAACGATCGGCGTCTGCTCAAGCCGCAGGTGCGACGGCCCGGCGCGACCGATTGGGAAGACATTTCGTGGGAGCAGGCCTACTCGGAGATTGCCGAGCGCGTGAAGAAAACGCGAGACGACACTTTTGTCGAAAAGGACGCTGCCGGCCACACCGTCAACCGCTGCGAAGGCCTCGCCTTTACCGGCGGCTGCACCGACACCAACGAGTTCAACTATCTGGTCGTCAAGAGCATGCGCAGCCTGGGGGTCTGCTACCTGGAAAACCAGGCCCGGGTTTGACACGGCCCTACGGTCTCCAGTTTGGGGCCAACATTCGGACGCGGGGCAATGACCAATGGCTGGATCGACATCAAGAACACCGACTTGATGCTGATCATGGGCGGGAATCCCGCCGAAAACCACCCCTGCGGCTTCAAGTGGGCGATTGAAGCCAAACTGCATCGCAACGCGAAAACGATCGTGGTCGATCCGCGGCTGACCCGCACCGCGGCGACCGCGGACCTGTATCTGCAAATCCGCGCCGGCGCTGACATCGCTTTCCTCGGCGGGCTGATCCGGTACGCCATCGAGAACAATCGCATCGCCCACGACTACCTGGTCCACTATACAAATGCGGCGTTCATCATTAAGGACGGTTTCAAACTTCCTGACGACGGACTGTATTCGGGCTTCGATCCAGAGAAGAAGGTCTACGACAAGAAAACCTGGAATTACGAAGAAGGCGGAGACTTGGCCGGCAAACCGGTTACGAGTTCCCCGGCCGAAAAATCAATTCCGCCGCTGAAACCAGGCACTCCGCCACCTGCCCCGGTGCTGCCGGGGAAGGTAGCATTCGACACATCGCTGCAACATCCGCGCTGTGTGTTTCAACTTCTGAAGAAGCAGTACGAGCGCTATACGCCGGAGATGGTCGAGCGCATCACCGGGATTCCGAAGGATCAGTTCCTTAAAGCGGCCGACCTGTTCACGTCCATCCGCAAAGACGGCGACATGAAAAAAGTCGCCACCATCATCTATGCGGTCGGCTGGACCCAGCACAGCTTCGGCACGCAGATCATCCGCACTGCGGCGATGCTGCAGCTGCTGATGGGCAACGTGGGCCGCGCTGGCGGCGGCGTCAACGCGCTGCGCGGGCATTCGAACATTCAGGGCGCGACTGACCTGGCCGGTGTGTTCGACATACTGCCGGGCTACCTGAAAATGCCGAACCCCGCCGATACCGACTTTGCCGCGTACCTGAAGCGCATTACGCCGACCACCTCGAAGCCTGACCCCTGGGACTCGTTCAACTACTGGTCCAACACTCCGAAGTTTGCGGTGTCGTTCCTCAAGGCGATGTATGGCAACGCGGCGACGAAAGAGAACGACTGGGCGTTCCACTATCTGCCGAAAATCGATCGCAACTATTCGTGGGTGAACATCTGGAACGATATGTACGAGGGCAAAGTGAAGGGCATCTTTGCCTTCGGCATGAACGGCGTCATGATCGGGCCAGATTCGCAAAAGAACATTGACGCGTTGAAGAAGGCCGACTGGCTGGTCGTATGTGAAATCTATCCCGACGAGACCAGCGAATTCTGGCGGGCCCCTGGCATCTCGACCGAAGAGCAGAAAAAGATCAACACCACCGTGTACCGCCTTCCGGGCGCGGGTTTTGCCGAGAAAGACGGCACGTTTGTGAATTCCGCGCGCTGGCTGCAATGGAAAAACGTCGCGCTGCCGCCCCCGGGACAAGCGAGATTGGACCAGGAGATTCTAGCGACGATCTTCCTGAAAGTGCGTGAGTTGTATCAGAAGGAGGGCGGAAAGTTTCCCGACGCGATCCTGAACGCGACTTTCGCCTATACGAATCCGTACAATCCATCGCTGGCCGAGATCGCGAAAGAGATCAACGGCAAGGCGCTCTCCGACCTCACCGACCCTAAGACAAATACGACCATCAAAGCCGGCCAGCAACTCTCGGGGTTTGCCTGGCTGAAAGATGACGGCACAACGCTGTCCGGAAACTGGCTCTACTGCGGTTCGTGGACTGAAGCGGGCGCGCTGACGCAGCGCCGTGGGACCGATGACCCGTCGGGCCTTGGCATTTATCAAAATTGGGCGTGGTCCTGGCCGATGAACCGGCGTGTGCTGTACAACCGAGCCTCGTGCGACGTCAACGGCAAACCCTGGGATCCGTCGCGCCGTCAAGTTTGGTGGGATGAGGCGAAACAATCGTGGGTCGGTAACGACGTACCTGACTTCAAGCCCGATTCACAGCCCAAGGATCACATGGGGCCATTCATCATGAATCCGGAGGGGGTCGGGCGCTTGTTTGTGCCGCTGGGAGCAATGGCCGATGGGCCCTTCCCCGAATTCTACGAGCCGATCGAAAGCCCGATCGCCAATCCGCTGCATCCGAATCAATCCAGCAATCCAGTCGTGAAGAAATATAAGACCGATCTCGACAAGTACGGCACGGTCGATCAGGGATTCAACGTGATCTGCACGACCTACCGCTTGACCGAGCACTATCACTACTGGACCAAGAACAATCCCATGAACGTGCAGCTCGTGCCCGAGCCGTTCGTGGAAGTACCCGCTGAACTGGCCGACCGGATGGGCATTCGGGGCGGCGAGAAAGTTAGAGTTACCAGCGCGCGCGGCCAGTACATTGCCAAAGCCATGGTCACGCGCCGCATCCGGCCGATGCAGATCGACGGCAAGGAAATGTTTCAGATCGGCATCCCGATTCATTGGGGATTCCGCGGCATCGCCGAGGACGAGGGCAAGACAGCAAAGACTCTGACGAATCAGTTGACGCCGACGGTGATCGATCCGAACGCGTTTACGCCCGAGTTCAAAGGATTTCTGGTGAAGATCGAAAAGGTGTAAAGCAGCTCTCAGCTATCGGCCGTCAGCTCTCAGCGGACGGTCGGGCTGAAGGCTGACAGCTTTTTATGAGCGACCGCAGAACACTTCAGATCAAGCAGATCTCCGGACACTCCGGTGCCGCGCCGGGGCTCGGCGTGCAGCGCGACTACGAAGTCTGCAAGCTCATCGATACTACAATCTGCATCGGCTGCAAGGCGTGCGAGGTTGCCTGTGTCGAGTGGAACGACATGCCGTTCAGTCCGACCACTTTCGATAACACTTACCAGACGATGCCGGAAACACGCTGGAATTTCTGGAACCTGATCAAGTTCAACGAGCACCAGCGCGAAGACGGCACTGTGCAATGGCTCATGCGCAAGGATCAATGCATGCACTGTGCCGACCCTGGCTGCCTGCGCGCCTGTCCCGCCGACGGGGCCATCGTGCAATACACCAACGGCATCGTCGACTTCCAGCAGGAAAACTGCATCGGCTGCGAGTTCTGCGTCTCCGGCTGTCCGTACGATATTCCCAAGTTCAACCCTGCTACGAAGAAAGTCTACAAGTGCACGCTCTGCTCCGACCGCGTGGGGCAAGGCCTGGAGCCTGCCTGCATCAAGGCGTGCCCCACGGGCTGTCTTAAGTTTGGCTCGAAGGATGACATGAAGTTCATCGCCGAAGAGCGGGCCAAGCAACTGCGCGAGAATTTCGGATTTAAAGACGCTGGCATCTACGATCCGCAATCCATCGGCGGCACACACGTCGTGTACGTCCTGCACGACGCAACAGATCCCGAGCGTTACGGCGGCCTGCCCAAAGACCCGCAGATTCCCTGGAGCTACACCATCTGGAAGTGGCTATTCAAGCCCGTCCTGGGAACGCTGGCACTCTTCGGCGGACTCGGGGTTCTGCTGCACTACGTGACCGTGGGACCACGCCGCCCGCAACCGGAACCTCCGATCAAGGAGAAGGAGAACTGATGTCGAGCGCCGTCGAACGCTTCGATGACAAGGCGCGTAGCACTTTCGGGAAGATCGGCCAGACCGAAGTGTACGAAGGCGAATTGCTGCGCCATCGCGTCTACACGCGGTTTCTGCATTGGATGGTTGCTCTCTTCTTCTTCCTGGCGCTGTTCTCGGGCTTCGGCATTTATCTTCCGTGGCTGTTCCGCTGGTTCACTCCCATCTTTGGAGGCGGTCCGCTCGCCCGCGAACTCCATCCCTGGTTCGGGCTGGGATTTGTGATTTTCTTCAGCCTGCAGGCTCTCAACTGGATCAAGCCCATGACATGGACGGCGGCCGACACCAAGTGGATGCGCAATGTGGCGAACATTGTCGGCGGCAAAGAAAAAATGGATCCGCCCGAAACCGGCTTCTTCAACGCAGGCCAGAAAGTCCAGTTCTGGGAGATCGTCGGCGGATGCGTGGTCTACCTGATCACCGGAATCATTCTATGGATGGGGGCACGCACCTTCGGACGCTGGGCCGTTGCCGTCAGCTACATTCTGCATGACCTCTCAGCGCTCATCATGCTGGGCGGGATTTTCATCCACATCTACCAGAGCACCATCGGCGAACCGGGCACGTTCCAGGCGATGATTCGCGGCGCGGTGAGCGAAGCCTGGGCCTGGACGTTCCATCCTGCGTGGTATAAGGAAGTGACCGGCCGCGATCCCGTGCAAGCCTGTGAAGAGGCGCGTAGGCGTGCTGGGTCAGCCAGATAACATCAATCCTAGGTCAACGGAGAAGATCAATAAAAAAAGCGCTCCACTTGGGAGCGCTCCCGAGTCAGTCAGGCGAAGTTTCAGTTCGGCAGGACGACTGTATCCACTACGTGAATCACCCCGTTGGACTGAAAAACATTCGGGATGGTGATGGTTGACATTCCGCCCTTCTCGTCCTTCAGAACGATGTTCTTTCCCTGCATCATGGCGGTCAGCGTGCCGCCGCTTACCGTCTTGAGTTCCGCCTGCCCGTTGCCGGCCTTGATCTGCTTCCGCAAGTCCATCGCACTGAGGCGGCCCGCGACGACGTGGTAGGTAAGGATCTTCGTCAAGGCATCCTTATTCTCCGGCTTCAGCAGGCTTTCGACTGTGCCCGCGGGCAGCTTGGCGAAGGCTTCGTTCGTGGGCGCGAAAACCGTAAACGGTCCGGGACCTTTCAGCGTGTCGACCAGGCCTGCCGCCTTCACTGCGGCTACCAGCGTCGTGTGGTCGGCCGAGTTCACTGCGTTGTCGATGATGTCTTTCGTCGGGTACATCGCCTGCCCCCCAACCACCGGATTCTTGTCGCCAGCCAGCGCCGACGTAGCTGTAAGCGCCACTACTGTCAATAGCAGAACTGCAATTTTGCTCTTCATGATCTCTCCTTGAATTGAACTGCTTTCATAACAGATACGCGGCATCTCCGTTGGCGGATTTGCAGTTTTTTGTTCTGAGTGGTGTTTGAGTGAGGACAAGAAGCGCACGGGCGAGGCGCTATATACGCAGCACACGGGCCCATCGGATTTGTGCCGGCCACAAAAATTTCTGTCTTGTGAATGCAGCATGAAAACTGGCGGAGCGACCAATCCAGAACCAGGGCCACCGCGTATTCCGATTCGTAGACGGAACCATTCGTAACCGCTGCCGCGTGGCGCCGCGCAGCCGCGGGTTTCACTTGCGAAGGGTGAAGTCCACCAATCTCAAATCCAAGAGGTAGATTCCATGAAGCTGCAGAAATCCCTAGTGGCCTTCGCCATGGCGCTATGCGTGCTGGCCCCAGCCAGTATGTTCGCGTCCAGCCACCGCGAGGCGCCCATCTCCGCTCTCGATCACTCCGCGGACGTGACTGACTGGTACGCCTTTGTCAGCTACGATCATCCCGACCGCGTCACGATGATTCTCAACGTCGACGGCTTCCTCGAACCGTCGAACGGCCCCAACTACTTTCCATTCGATCCCAACGTTCGCTACGTCATGAACGTTGACAACAACCGCGACGGAGAAGAGGACATCAAGTTCGAATTCCGATTCAACACCGAAATCCGCCAGCCTGGACTGTTTACTGGATTCGTGGGCGGGATCGCAGGTATCCCCCCGATCACGTCTCTGGACGGACCCGGGTCAGAAGGCCTGAGTTTGCGCCAGACCTATTCCATAACCATGGTGAAGAACGGCGTCGTCACTGACTTGACCAACGGTAAGACCCTGTTTGCCGTGCCTTCCAACACAGGGCCGCTGACGATGCCGCACTACAACGATCTCTTCGACCAAGGGACCTACGAACTGAACAACGGCGTCCGCGTTTTCGCCGGGACCGTGAATGACCCGTTCTATATCGATCTAGGCGCGGCTTTCGATTCCTTCAACTTCCGCATGGGAGTGGGCGGGATCCTGTCGCCAACGGTTGATGCAGACGATACTCACAACTTCGCGCCCGATGCCGTTGCCGGGTTCAACGTCAACTCGATCGTGCTGGAAGTTCCCATCACCATGCTCACGGCCGACGGCAAACTTCACGCTGCCGGCGACATGGACGCGGTCATCGGAACCTACGGCTCGACTGAACGCCGTCGCGTCAGCATCCGCCGTCTCAACGGAACGGTGAACGGCGAGGGCGACTACCGGCAGGTGAACCGCGAAGGCAACTCTCTGATCAACGAGCTGATCATCGGCACCGGATCGAAAGATCTGTTCAGCGTCTCCGACCCGGACAAGGATGCGCAGTTCGCGGGTTTCTTCCTGGATCCGCTCCTGGCCCATGTTTATTCCTCGGTTCTTGGCATCCCGATTCCTCCGGCGCCGCGTACGGACCTGCTTCCGCTGGTCCAGTACATGCCTCCGATCTGTCCGGGATGCGGACCGAACGACGCGGGTCCGGTCGCTGATCTGCTGCGTCTGAACACGGGCATTCCGCCGACTCCGGTCGGAAGCCAGAAGCGTCTCGGCTTCCTGGCTGGCGATCTCGCTGGATTCCCGCAAGGACGGCGACCGATCGATGACGTGGTCGACATCGCCTCGCGTGCAGTAGTCGGAATCCTCGTGGATCCGGTCAAGTTCGGCGCGCGGGTCGGCGACGGCGTCAACACCAAAAACGGCGGCTTCGGGACAACGTTCCCGTACGTTACGCCCGCGAACAGCGGACGTGACAGCCACCACACAGGTCCGGGCCAGGCGGGTTGCAGTGGACAACCCCACGGCATCTGTCCTGTGAAGTAGTTCATTGATGCGTGGCCGCCACCTTGAAATCGGCGGCCACGCTCAAACCTAACCCGGCGATCTCGAACGGAGGAACATTTATGAAACGGTTAGCCGCTCTCCTACTTGCTGCAACTGCATTGACAGCATTCGCAGAATCAAACTCTGTTGTGGATCCGAAACTGTCGCCGGCCGAGCGAAGCATGGCGCAGGCGGATCTGTTGATTCAGAAGAACCCGAAGAATTTCGAGGCTTACAACGCCCTGGCTCTGGCTCTCTCCCGGCGCGCCCGAGAAACGTCTGACGTCAAGTTCTACGCCGAAGCGGAAGATGCGCTGCAGAAGTCGTTCGCGATCTCGTCGGGTAACTTCGACGGCGCCAGAACCCACGTCTGGCTGCTCTTGGGGAAACATGAGTTTGCATCCGCGCTCGAAGAAGCCAGGAAACTGAACAAGCGAATGCCGGACGATGTGATGACCTACGGCTTCCTCACCGACGCCAATGTGGAGTTGGGCAACTATAAAGACGCCGAAGCTGCCGCGCAGATGATGCTCGATCTGCGTCCGGGAAATCTGCCGGGCACGACCCGCGCGGCCTATCTGAGGGAATTGTTCGGCGACGTCGACGGCGCATTGGAACTGATGAATATGGCGCTGCAATCTACCGCGCCCGGTGAAGTCGAAGACGAGGCCTGGATTCTCAGCCAGATGGCGCATCTCGAACTTTCCGTGGGAAAAACGACGGAAGCGGAAAAGGATCTGCAGCAGGCGCTTACCTTATTCCCCGGCTATCACTATGCGCTGGGAAATTTAGCCAAGCTGAGGATCCAGCAGAAGCGCTACGACGACGCAGTTCAGTTGCTCGAGCAGCGCTATCAGGCCGCACCGCATGCCGAGAATCTGTTTGACCTGGCCGAAGCGCTACAGCTTGCCGGACGCAGGGACGACGCCAGCAAGGCCTTCGCCGAATTCGAGCAAAAATCGCTCCTTGAATCCAGCCGGGGCGACAACTCCAATCGCGAGCTGATCTTCTACTACGCAGACTACGCTCACCAACCGGCTCAGGCGCTCGACGTTGCCCAAAAAGAGTTCGCGAGACGGCACGACGTCTTCACGCTCGACGCCTATGCCTGGGCCTTGCACATCAACGGCCAGGATCAGGAAGCCCGCAAGCAGATTGAGCAGGCATTGACAGTGGGCATCCGCGATGCCAAGCTCTTCCGGCATGCTGGAGAAATCGCGCTGGCCACGGGCGATCGTACAACAGCCGAGAAATATCTGCGCCAATCGGCGGAGCTGAACACCAATGAATCGGAGCGTGCGAATCTAGTCCTTGCCCGTCTCTCGTCGACGATGACACAGAAGTAGGACACCGTGAAAGCGCGATTCTTAGTCCGAGGCAGCAACATGACGCGTAGCAGCCATCAGAACTCGACCAGCAAGCTCCTGCGCGTCGGTGTTGCCTTCGCGATCTGGTGTTTTATCTTCGCGACCGCCGCTTTGGCCGCCACCAGCCTATCCGGAGACCTCACCGATCCTCAGGGGAGTGTCGTAGCCGGGGCTACCGTCCGACTGCTGCGCACGGCCGGTTCCCTTCAAAGTCAAACTCAAACCGACGGCGAGGGCCGGTTTTTCTTTGCCAACCTCGACCCGGGAGAATACCGCCTCACCGCGGACTATCCCGGCTTTACTCCCGTAACCCAAACTCTGGCTCTGTTGAACGACGACCAGCGCACAGCAACAATTCAGTTTTCGGCGATCGCGCCGCAATCCGAAGCCGTCACCGTGACCGCAGATGTAAACGACATGAGCGTTCTCTCTCCCGATCCCGCAGAACGTGTGCTTGTTCGGCAGGATTTGCTCGACGCCAATCCCGGCCGGCCCGGAGCTCCAGTCTCGATTCCTGGATATCCGATTGAAACCGCATCCAGCGGCATCAAGGCGCCGGAATACTTCGCGCCGGGCGTGGCCGGCGATCACGGCGAACCGATCGCGCAATATATCTCTGTGGGCAGTTATCTCGTCCCCAACAATCTTTCGGCGAATGCTCATGGGAACGGCTACTCCGACCCAAATATCTTCATCCCTCAGGTGTTGGAGAGCGTTCAGATCGACGGCGGCGCCTTCAATGTGCTGGAAGGAAATCATTCCGTCAATCTTGCAGCCACTTATGGGTTGCGCTCGCATCTGGATCCTTTCCTCACGCTAAGCGGCGACTACCGTGACCTCGACGCCGCTGCCGGATTCAGTCCTTCGCCAAATTCATGGCTGGCGTTGGAAGGTTCGTTCGGAAACGGATTTCTCGACCGTCTGGAGCATCGCCAGCAGTACAAGCTCAACGGCGAACGGTTGTTCAATGTCGGCCAGCACCACCTGACGCTTGCTGGCTTTGGATACTACGGCCAATCCTATGTTCCGGGGCTGGTTCCGATTTTCCCGCTCAATTTAAGCGACGCAGACGTTCCTAATCTCGGAGACACGGTCGATCCCCGACAGCACGATCAAACGCACACTGCGCTGGTGGCTCTGAACGACGACTGGCAGATCAGTCCAAACCAGGAGCTGCAGCTATCGGGATTTTTCCGCACCTACAATCTGTCGCTGTTTTCAGATTTTGGCCAGGGCCTGATCCGCCAGAGCGAGTTCCGCACTGTCGAGGGGAGCAGCGCCAACTACGTCAACAAGGTCGCCGAATACTTCTCGCTGTTGGCCGGGCTGGACTATGAGCGCGAAGCTCCCCGGCGCGACGACCTCGACTGCTATGGAGCCGTCGATCCCAGCGGCGTCGGCTGCCATGGGTTTGCCAGCCCCAGCAATCCCGCCTTCTACGGACCGTTCACGCCCGTTGACGCTAACAACGTCACCATCGGCACCGTTGCCCCGTATGTCGCCGCTGAGGGCACGCTGAAGCGTTTCTTTCGCTACTACCTCGGCTGGCGGCGCAGTGAAATCAACTTCAACAACCAGGATTTGTTGCATCCTCAGAATTCGTTTCAGAAGTGGGTGGGCCTGAACTCGCCGAAAGCAACCGTATCATTCCTGCCCAAGGAATCGTGGTATGTTCCGCTGGTTTCGCTCAGCTTCGGGCAGGCGTACTTCACGGAAGATCCGCGAATCGGCACCGGAAGCACCGTTGGCACACCTGTCGCTACCTCACACTCGTATCAGCTTGTAGCCAGCAAGACCATCCACAAGACCGACCTGCGTGTCACGCTGGGCCACGTCACTAACAGCGCAGAACTCGCGAAGATCGATCCCGACACCGGCCTTCAATTTGACCAGGGGCCAAGCCGCCTTCGATTCATGACCGTCGCGTTGCGCCAGAGCTTCGCATTTGCGTCGCTCCAGGCGAGCGTTTCCAAGGCGGACGCACGGGATCTGCTCTCTGGAGATCCGACTCCGGAAGCGCCGAGAACCATTCTCGATTTTCTGGGAACAATTCAGAAACTCCCTCTCCATCTGCAGGCCAAAGGCGAGTTTGAATACGTGGGCACGAAGCCGCTTGGCACGGGATGCAATCCGTTGAATCTGCTCGCGGAATGCGCCGGAACACCGGTGAAGGAGTTCCGCGGCGCGTTGGTGCGGCCCTTCCTGAATGGCCGGCTGGACGCTGGCCTGAATCTGCTTGTCGCAAGGGGTTACACCGGCCAGACGACGGAAAACTTCTTCCCTTCTGATGCTCAGGAAGTCGTCGGCGTACGTATTCCGTCGTATGCCAGTCTCAGCTTCACTTACCATTTCGGCGGCGGGCGTTAGACGTCAGGCACACGCCGTAAATCTCCATCACTTCGTGCTGCGGTTGTATTTCTTCATCAATTCCTGCAAGCGGTCGTGAGGCAATGCCATTACCGTATGGCCTTTCCTGCCGGTCATGGTTTCGGCGGCGACCATGGCATTGACGACTGCTTCTTCAGTAGCCTGCACCGTCGCCAGGAAAACTGCATTGATTCGACCGTTGGGCAGCATGGAGATGGAACGAACACCGTCGTCGGAAGCCGCTCCTGGATTCCCCGTCGAGAAAGCGATGAAGATATCGCCCGATCCGTCTCCCGAGTAGCTCCCATCTCGTCCTAATCCCAGCGTCACGCGCCGGGCCACGCGCTTCAATTGCGTGGGAATCAACGGAGCATCCGTCGCCACCACCACGATGATGGAACCTACATCATCGTCCCAAACCTTCGGCCCTCCAATTTCGCGGCCGACCGGGATCCCGGCGATCCGCAGCTGATCGCGCTGCCCGTAGTTGCACTGCACCAGGACGCCAACGGTGTATCCGCCATATTTCGCATCAAGCACCCTCGACGCCGTGCCAATTCCGCCTTTGAACTCGTTGCAAATCATTCCCGTGCCACCGCCCACATTGCCTTCTTCGACCGGTCCCGGGCGTGCGCTGTCGAGCGCGTGGAACGCATCTTCAGGCTTCACATGAAATCCATTGGTGTCGTTCAAATAGCCGTCCCAGGTCTCGGCGACGACCGGCAAGGACCATGAATATCCCTCCTTGTCAGGGCCGCCGTGCTTGAGCCGCCAGGCAATCACCGCGTCCCGCACCACGCCCACGCTATGAGTGTTCGTGATCATCACCGGACCTTCGAGGAACCCGGAGTCTTCCACCCAGGTCGTTCCAGTCATCTCGCCATTGCCGTTCTCCGTGAACCATCCGGCAAACACGGGATCGCCCGACTCTTTGCCGCGAGGCAGGACGGCGGTCACTCCAGTTCGCACCGCCGCATTTGACGCATCGCCAGATCCTCCACCCGAGATGAGTGTCGTCTGGCCTACTTCTACTCCTTTGACGTCCGTGATCGCGTTGAGTTTTCCGGTGACCCCATCAAAAGGAACTCCCAGATCCCGCGCCCGTGGCTTGGTCTGGGCGCACAGGGCACACGCAAAAAGTGACCCGACGACAAACGCGATACCCATGTTCAAGGTGAGCTTACGCATCGCACTTTCCTCCTGCCGCAGGGTGAGATTCGCGGCTCCTACGTGATTGACAAAGCCTGCATGCGGGGCTTATTTTCGCACGAGCCCGCGTTTACCGAGCCAGGGGGAATCTATGCGGCGACTGGTCTTTCTGGGAGCAGTCCTGTTCAGTCTGGGCGTTGGGCTTTTCGGTCAATCTTCCACTTCATCCTTGCGCGGAACAGTCTCTGACCAGCAAGGCGCAGTTGTGGTCGGGGCGACGGTAACGCTGGCCAATCCGGCGACGGGCTTTTCCCAATCCACTAAAACCGATGGCGCCGGAGTTTACCAGTTTCTGCAAATTCCTCCCGGCACCTATTCGCTAACGGTAAACATGGCGGGCTTCGCGACGCTCAAAATGGAGAACGTGCAGTTACTGGTGAATCTGCCGGCAACGGCAAGTGTCACCATGCGGCCAAAAACTGAGATCGCCACGATCGAGGTTCAGAGCGCAAGCGTACAGGTCAACACGCAGGACGCCACGCTCGGCAATGCCTTTGGCACCTCGCAGATCGCCGCGCTGCCATTTGAAGGCCGCGATCCCACGCAGATTTTGAGTTTGCAGCCGGGCGTAACCTTTGTGGGAACGAACGTCGATCAGAATCAGGACAGCCGCGGCGGCTCAGTGAACGGAGCGCGCAGCGATCAGACCAACATCACCCTCGACGGCATCGACGACAACGATCAGGTCAAAGGCTACGCCTTTGAAGGAGCTCTGCGCTCCACTTTGGATTCGTTGCAGGAGTTTCGCGTCACCACCAGCAGCGCTAATGCCGATGAGGGCCGCTCCTCGGGAGCGCAGGTTTCGCTGGTCACCAAAAGCGGGACCAATGCCTTCCACGGAACAGCTTACGAATACAACCGCAACAACGTGGGATACGCCAATGACTGGTTCAACAAGCAGGCGGAAATTCAGTCCGGGTTGCCCAACGTGCCCGGCCAGTTGATTCGCAATACCTTCGGAGCGACATTCGGTGGGCCCATTCGCAAAGATCGTGCCTTCTTTTTCCTGGCATACGAAGGCCAGCGCACTCGCGAAAACACTCAAGTGACGCGGACTGTGCCCAGCGACAGTTTGCGGCAGGGAGTCATGCAATATCTCTATTGCCCGACAGGTCAGAGTTGCCCACCGACCGCGGATAGCGTCCAGACTCTAACTCTCACCGATCTAGCTGAGATGGACACCCAGGCAGTGGTAAACGGAACGTGCGCCACGGCTCCCGTCCCGACGCCGCTGGGTCCGGGCTGTGGTCCCAATGCCAATGTTATGGCTCTCTTTCAACAGTACCCTCACTCCAACTCGACGACCGCGGCTGGGGATGGTCTCAATTTTGTAGGTTACACCTTCGCTGCGCCCACACCGGGAGTGCTGAACACCTACATCGCGAAGTTTGATTTCAACGTGACGCAGAATCATCACGTCTTCGTGCGGGGCGGAATGCAAGGTGACAGCAACGGGTTTGGACCCCAGTTCCCCGGCCAGCCGCAGAGTCAGGTAGCCACGAATACCAGTAAAGGCCTGATCGTGGCTTATACCGCAACGTTGCGTCCGACTCTGATCAACAACTTCAGGTACGGCTTCATTCGCCAGGGAACCGGTTCGATCGGACAGATCGCGCAGCCCTATGTCTTATTCGGTAACGGGCCTGATTCGCCCTTCGCTCTGACCAATACCACCCAAGTTAGTGTGCCGGTGCATAACCTGGTGGATGATTTAGCCTGGGTGAAGGGCAAGCACACGTTCGGATTCGGAGGCAACCTCCGCATCATTACCAATAACCGCAGCTCGAATGAGAATTCCTTTTCCTATGCCAGGATCTACGATCTTTGGATCGCTCCCATCGGCAAAATCGCCGGTTCAAATGGGAGTCTCGATCCTGAGGCCTTTGGTTTCCCAGCAGTCGATCAAATGAGCTTCCAGACTGGTTACGACTTCCCCGTTATGGCCCTCACTGGACTGCTGGATTCTTCGTATTCGAATTACAACATCACGAAGCAAGGAACCGCGCAGCAACCAGGAACGCCAGCCGTCCGCCATTTTCTGGCGCACGAATTTGAAACCTACGTGCAGGATTCGTGGCGAGCCACGCCGCAATTGACGCTTACCTATGGCGTGCGTTACACGCTGTTGCAGCCGCCTTATGAAACTACCGGGACTCAAGTCGCACCTTCCATCAGCATGGACGGATTTTTCAAGAGTCGTGCGGCGGCCATGCTGGCTGGGCAAACCTACAATCCCCTGGTGACCTTCGACCTTTCCGGGCAAGCTAACGGCCGCCAGCCGTATTGGGCCTGGGACTATGGCAACGTGGCGCCCCGACTTGCCTTTGCCTGGTCTCCGAAGGCGGAGGGCGGTTTCGCGAAGAGGCTTTTTGGGGGCTGGGGGAAAAGCTCGGTGCGCGGCGGTTATGGCATCTACTACGATCATTTCGGTCAGGGGATTGTGGATAGCTTCGACAGACGTGGTTCGTTTGGCCTGACCACGTCGATCCAAAACCCCATCGGTCAGTTCAGCGTCGACCACTCACCTCGTTTTACCGGTCTTTACAACATCCCGCAGATACTGATCCAGAACGCCCCAAGCGGAGGGTTCCCTCAGACCCCGCCGGTCGGGCTTCCTCTCGGTGCGACGATCTACTGGGGGCTGGATGACAAGCTGAAGACGCCGTACTCGCACGTATTTGATCTCTCCTTCAGCCGCGAGTTTCCCAACAACTTTGTTCTCGACATTGCCTACATCGGACGGCTGGGCCGGCGCCTTCTGCAAGAAGAGGACCTGGCCATGCCGCTTGACATACGCGACCCTCAGTCCGGGATGGACTATTTTTCGGCAGCGACTCTGTTGACCAAGGCGGGGGAACAAGGCGCGAACATTCAGGACTTGGGTCCGATTCCCTTCTGGGAGAACGTATTCCCAGGCGCAGCGGGCACGCCGCTAGACAACACGGATTTGGGTTGCGCTCAAGGCGCCTCCAGCTTCACCGGCTCTCCTACCGCAACGCAGGCGATGTACGCGCTTTATTCGTGTTTCTTGCACAATGAAACGGCCGCTCTGATTACTACCGACGTGCCCGGACAGGCAACGCTGAATCTGCCCAACGCCGTGCTTGGACCAGGCGGATGTTTTCCGTCCTGCGCAACTCTCGGCGGAAAAGTCACTCCGTATGCATTCTTCAATCCTCAGTTCACATCGCTGTACGCATGGCGAAATACCGGAAGCAGTTCTTATCACGGATTGCAAGCAACGTTAAGGCGAGGCATGACCCATGGCTTGCAATGGGACTTCAACTACACGTTCTCGAAATCGATCGACATGGGTTCCAACGCGGAGCGTATCAACCAGTTCGACGCCTTCTACCAAGCCGATCAAGTCATCAACTCCTGGTCCCCCGGCCAGCTCCGCGCCGTATCTGACTTCGACACCACCCACCAATTCAACACTAACTGGGTGTACGAACTGCCCTTTGGACGCGGGAAGCGATTTGCAGCCACATCGAACGGCTGGCAAAATGCGATCGTCGGAGGCTGGCAGTTCTCCGGCTTGGCGCGCTGGACTAGCGGCTTCCCGACTACCATCGAGACGTTTACCTCGTTCCCGACGAACTGGGAGCTGCCATCGGCCGCGGTGTTAAAGGGAGCGAAACCTAAGACCGGCGCGTTTATCGATCAAAACGGAAATCCGAACCTGTTCAAAGACCCAACCACTGCCCAAGGCGATTTTCGCTTCTCCTACCCGGGGGAGTCAGGACAGCGGAACGAGCTTCGTGGACCAGGCTATTTTGGAATCGACAGCGGTTTGAGCAAGATGTGGCCCATTACTGAATCCCAGAACGTCAAGTTTAGTTGGGAAGTTTTCAACGTCACCAATTCAGTTCGCTTTGACGTAGCGGCTTTGCCCCAAGGCAACGGTCAACTGGAAAATCCGCCCGGAGTTTTCGGTGGTTACAACAGCACGCTGACCAAACCGCGAGTGATGCAGTTCGCGCTGCGCTATAGCTTCTAGACAACGGGGGATACCATGCTACGCTCGTGCATGATGTGGCTGGCGATCTTCGTTTTGCCACTCGCAGGACTCAGCCTCGCTCAATCCAAGCCTGCCGCGGATCTGATCATCACCAACGCCAAAATCTGGACCGTCGACAAATCTCTCCCGACGGCACAGGCCGTCGCCGTGCTTGGCGATCGCATCGTAGCCGTTGGCTCAAACGCCGACGTCGACGCCTGGCGGGGCTCCCACACTCAGGTGATCGACGCTCGAGGCAGGCTGCTGTTGCCCGGCTTCAACGACTCTCACGTGCACTTCGTTTCCGGCGGGATGCAGTTGACCAACATTCAGCTCAACGACGCGACGAGCCCCCAGGAATTTGCGCGCCGCATCGGCGAGCGCACCAGGATCACGCCAAAAGGAGAATGGATTCTCGGCGGTAACTGGGACGAGACGAAGTGGAATCCGCCTGACATCCCGACGAAAGAGTCGATCGATGCGCTCACGCCCGACACGCCGGTGTTCGTCAGCCGCTACGACGGGCACATGGGGCTGGCAAACTCCCTGGCCCTGAAGCTGGCGGGCATCACCGCGAAAACTCCTGACCCGCCTGGCGGCATGATCGTCCGCGATGCGCAGGGAAATCCCACCGGCGCGCTCAAAGATGCCGCCACCGACTACATCGACAAGGTCGTTCCCCCGCTTTCGCACGATCAGAGATTGAAAATTGTCAGACGGGCTCTGGACCACGCCGCGTCCCTTGGCGTTACCAGCGTGCAGCACATGGTCGCGAGCTATGAAGACATTGCTGTCTACTCAGAACTGTTGCAGAGCGGGGAACTGACCACGCGAATTTACGCTGCTCCGCTTATCACGCATGTCGAAGATCAGGCGAAGCTCGGCATCGGCCGCGCTTTCGGCGGTCCCTACTTGCGCATCGGCGCGTTAAAAGCTTTTGCCGACGGCTCTCTCGGCTCCGGCACGGCCTATTTCTACGAGCCGTTTCTCAATCAGGGGAGCAATCGCGGCCTGCTCTCCGACGAGATGCACCCGATCTCTCTCATGCGTGATCGCTACATGCAGGCGGACGCCGCCGGGCTTCAGATTTGCACGCACGCCATCGGCGATGAAGGCATCTCGACTATCCTCGACCTCTACGCCGACGTCATCAAGGCTCATGGCGAAGCCGATCGACGATTCCGGATCGAGCACGCCCAGCACATGGCGGCCAAGGATTTCGAGCGCTTCGCTCAGTTGCACGTGGTCGCGTCCGTGCAGCCTTACCACGCCATCGACGATGGCCGCTTTGCCGAGTCGAAGATCGGCCGCGACCGCGCCAGCCGCACCTACGCCTTCCGCACTTTTCTCGATCACGGAGTCCGCCTGGCTTTCGGCACCGATTGGGAAGTTGCGCCGCTCAACCCTCTGCTCGGCCTCTATGCCGCCGTAACCCGCGCGACGTTGGATGGAAAGAATCCCAATGGCTGGTTCCCCGAGCAGAAACTGACAGTCGCAGAGAGCGTCGAGGCCTACACCATGGGTTCGGCCTATGCGGAATTTCAGGAGAAAGAAAAAGGTTCGATCACCCCCGGGAAGTTGGCCGACATGGTCATTCTCAGCGACGATATATTTTCCATCGCTCCGGAGAAGATTCGCGACGTCCGGGTTCTGAAAACATATGTTGGAGGCAAGCTGACCTACGACGCGAATGCAGACGTACAATCCACCGTTGAAAGAAAATAAAAATAAAGAGAGGCTCACCCGCCCGGAGTGCCGCGCATATCGCTCGACGTTCCTCCCGCCGCCGGAACGTAGCATCTGAGCGTGTAGTCCATCACCATGCGATCGGCGCTGAAACGCCAGCCCAGCGTGCGAATTGTGCGCTTCATGCGTTTAATCCATCCCCGCGGAAGACCGTCGCGGTCACGCTGGTAGTAGAGGGCAATCACTTCGTCGCGCAGCGCCCGCATCAAATCTTCGCCATCACGGGTATCGTGAACGCTCATGTTGGAGTGAGTCTTACCCGTACCGATGGCAAAACCATTCATCCCGTCGTACGCTTCGGCCCACCAGCCGTCGAGAATCGACAGATTCAGACCGCCGTTGAGCACGACCTTCTGTCCGCTCGTGCCCGAAGCTTCCTGCGGACGCCGGGGATTGTTAAGCCAGACATCGACGCCCTGCACCAGATGCCGCCCAACGTTGATGTCGTAGTCCTCCACAAAGACGAACTTGTCGCGGAACTTGGGATCTCGCATCATTTCCGCAATCTGCTGCAAGATTCGCTTGGCGGGTTCGTCGTGGGGGTGGGCTTTTCCGGCAAAGACGAATTGCACTGGCCGTTTCGGATCATTCACCATGGAAGCCAGCCGCTCCATGTCCGTCAGGATCAAGCTGGCCCGCTTATACGTGGCAAATCGGCGCGCAAATCCAATGGTGAGAGCGTCGGGGCTCAGCACCCGCTCCAGTTGCTGCAGCACCTCTTGTGATTCGCCCCGGCGCTCGGCTTGATCGACCGCGCGGCGCCGCACAAACTCGATCAGGCGCGACTTCAGATTAAGATGGGTTTCCCAGAGCTCTCCGTCGTCGACGCTCTCGATTCCTTCCCAGATCTTCGCTTCGCTGCTGCGTTGGTTCCAGCCCGTCCCCAGATGCCTGTCGTAAAGACGAAACATCTGCGGCGCCAGCCAGGATGGAACATGGACTCCGTTGGTGATGTGCCCGATCGGAACATCGTCTTCCGCTTTGCCGCGGAACAGACCGGTCCACATGGCGCGCGAGACCTCGCCATGCAGCGCCGAAACCGCATTGGCGCGCCGGGAAAGCCGGAGCGCGAGCACGGTCATGCAAAACAACTCGTCGGGATTATTAGGATTCTCCCGCCCCAGGCCCATCAGGCTCTCTTGCGACAGCCCAAGCGCCTCGCGCAGCGGACCGATATGCTCTTCCACCAGCGCTGCACTGAAGCGGTCGTGTCCTGCCGGCACAGGAGTGTGTGTCGTGAATACGACTTCGCGCGACACTCGCGGAACCGCCGCATCAAAGGCGATGCCCTCCTCTTCCATTCGCATGCGAATCGCTTCCAGCACGGCAAACGCGCTGTGGCCTTCGTTCAGATGAAGGACTCCCGGAGAAACTCCCAGAGCCTTCAAGGCGCGCAACCCGCCGACGCCCAACAGCACCTCCTGCCGAACGCGGATGCGCAGATCGCCGCCGTATAACCGCGAGGTCAGTTCGCGATCTTCGGGAGCATTTCCTTCCACATCCGAATCCAGAAGGAAAAGGTCGCGCCGTCCCACCTTCACGCGCCAGACTTTGGCCCGAATCCGGCCGCTGCGGGTTTCGATTTCCACCACTACCGGTCTGCCATCCCGTCCGATCGCCACTTCCATGGGCAGGTGATTGACGTCGGTTTCCAGGTATTCTTCCCTCTGCCATCCGCCCAGATCGAGCCGCTGCCGAAAGTAGCCCTGCCCATAGAACAGCCCCATACCCACCAGCGGGATATCGAGATCCGAAGCGCCCTTGATGTGATCTCCGGCCAGTACTCCGAGGCCGCCGGAATAAATCGGCAGTGACTCGTGCAAGCCGAATTCCGCAGAAAAATACGCCACAGGATGCGGTCGCAAAACTCCCGCATGCCGTGTACCCCAGGTGCGATCGGCTTCCAGATATTCCAGCAGGCGGCGATAGGCGTAGTTCACGCGGCTGTGCAGCATCAGCTCCGCCGCACGATTTTCCAGCTTCGCCAATGGAATCTCTGCCAGCAGCGAAACCGGATTGTGGTTGAGCTTGCTCCAGCGTGCCGGATCGAGGTCGAGGAACAGGCTGGACGAGTTATGGTCCCAACTCCACCACAGGTTGCGCGCCAGCGCCCAGAGCCTCTCCTGCAGTGGAGCAATGAAACGATCGAGGGCGCGGGCTTCGCTCACGATCGGTGCGACCTGCGTGGCCGCCTCGCTCAGCATGTGAACATCGTCCTCGCTGAAGACGCGCGCCTCAACCGTCTGCACCACTAGAACTCCCTGCAAGACCCCGCGGTCGATCAACGGAACGCCTAGAAACGACTGGTAGGCTTCTTCGCCAGCCTCCTTGAAATACTTGAACCGCGCGTGGTTTTTGACCTGGCTGACGGCCACCGGCCGCACTTGCTCCGCCACTAAGCCGGCGAGCCCTTCATGCACCGCCATGCGCAGGCTTCCAATGCATTCCCGCCGCAATCCCACCGTCGCCGCCAATACCAGATTGGCGCGGTCAGGCTCTAACAGGTATGCCGAGCACACGTCTGTGCGAAAGCGTTTGGCGATGAGCGCCACTACGTTCATCAGGGTTTCCGCCGGCTGCCCGCCGTCACCCGTGAGATTTCCAATCTCTTCGAGGGACAGGACGTTCTGGGTAGCGCTGGGTCCCATTTCTGGCTCCATCTGCTCTACAGGTTTGTCGTATCGCTCCAATTGAACTTGCAGACCTCCAAATCTCTGTCTGGGAGACTGTATCGATCATGGCATAGTCTCCCAGTGCTGTGGGGACCTTTTCGCCGTCAATGGAGAATTGTGCGGTGAATGGAGCGCGGGCTGCGAGTTTGCACAGTTTGCGAGGCAACTTCCCCGCGTCCAGCTGAATCGCGTACGCGCCGAAAAAACGAAAGGTTGATTGCGCACAGCCCGAGGGAAGGAGTAGAATGCAGCCCATTCCAGCCTCACCAGTCGGAGACGAGCGTCCCGCCTGCGATTTGGTGGTTTCGAGCATTCGGTTTCAGGAGACGCTTGGTCGGCGGGCAAGAATTTGCTTTCCCGCATTCCTATTCGTCTTGTTGCCGAGTAGACTTGAGACTTAGCGACTGGACGTGCGGCAGCCCCTGTGTACCTATCGAGCCATCGGAGTAGCCAGATGAACGGAAACGCCACTCGCGCCCGCCAGGTTGGTGCAGCACTACTGGGACTGGTGACCTTGGGATGGGTCCTGACCGGTCAGGCCGCTCGCCCCGTGGGGTCGCACACCGTTGAGCAAGGTGTGCCCACCGACTGGACTCATCGGCACATCATCTTTTCCCAGCCCTCGACGCCCGAACAGGCGATGCGAGCCGCCAGCGATCCCCGTTACTGGCAGCAGTGGTATCGGGACCACATCGTGCGCGCGCTGCCCGGGACCGATTCGGAGTCGCGCGACGAGTTGCCGTTCGAACCTCGGCTGCCCATTTTTGAACGTGCTAGCTCGGCCCACGATTGGGCCAAGGACCTGGGCAACGGCGGCACCGTCGGGGCTGGCAACTTCCCGGCCAAGTATTCCTTCAGCATTACCACCGAGGTTTGCGGGAACAAGCCCCACCCTGATTTCGTGGTGTTCGGCACTAGCCTGTTGGGATCGTCAACCCAGGCCACAATTGTTGCCTTTGACAATCTTTGGGTCGGATGCGGCGGAGTGATACCCAAAGTCTTTTGGGCCTACAACACCGGCAGCGGGGAGAAGATGCTCACGTCTCCGGTACTTTCACAGGACGGCACGCAAATCGCTTTCGTGCAGACGAATCCAGGTATCGAAGCGGAGCTCGTGTTGCTGAAGTGGAAGGCTTCGACCACCGAGACCGTGAGCGCTCCCGCCACTCCTGCTACCGCGGCCACGCCGGCCGCGTATCTTACGTGCACGGCTCCCTGTATTTTCACGATTCCCCTCAAGAGCGGTACGAATATCCCCACCGACGACACAAACTCCTCGGTTTTCTATGACTACACGGGAGATACGGCGTGGGTCGGCGACAGCCAGAACTGGCTTCACAAGTTTCATCCCGTCTTCAAGGCTGCGCCGGCAGAGGTGAGGAGCGCGCCTTGGCCTGTTCAGCTGAATCCCCTCAACCCCGCTCCTCTCGCGAGTCCGGCGCATGATTTGTCGTCCGGAAACGTCTTTGTCGGGGATGCGGGCGGCTCCTTCTACCGCGTGAACACGACGACCGCCCCCGGGCAGGTCATTTCTACCGGGCAAATCGACCATGGAGCCGGCGTCGACGGGGGGCCGATTGTCGATGTCACCTCGCAGCTTGTGTATGTCTTTGCCTCCAGCGACGGCACGACGAACTGTGCGGGGCTCACTCCCTGCGCGGCGATCTATCAGTTTCCGACCAACTTCGCCGCCAATGCCACTGGGACGAAGGTTGTGGTCGGCACCGCCGGCCTCGCTCTCACCCCTAATCCGCTCTTTGACGGTCAATTCGACAACACTTACAGGAATTCAGCCGCAGCCACCGGCACGTTCTACGTCTGTGGCAATACCGGAGGCCCTCCCACCCTGTTCCAGATTCCGGTTAGAGGCGGCGTTCTGGGCACGCCGGTCAAGGGCCCGGCATTGACGACCGCCACGACCGGCTGCTCGCCCATCACTGACGTGTTCAATCCACAGACGACTGGCAACCGTGAATGGATTTTTGTCAGCGCCCAAAACCACGCGACCGGCAACCTCTGCGCCGCCGGTGGATGCGTCATGAACTTTTTAGACAGCGTGTGGCTCCCGGCAACCAAGTTCACCGTAGGCCAGCAAGTGATCGATACCCACTTTCAGATTCAGGTGGTCGAGAAAACAGGTACTTCGGGTGCAGTCCCTCCAACCTGGAGTATTGTTGCCGGCGGAACGACTGCGGATGGCGGTGCAGGCGGCGTGACCTGGATCAACCAGGGCGTCCACAATCCCTCTCATCCGGCTTGGACTGCAAGCACCCACTTTACGTCTGGCACCGAGATCATGGACTCGAAGGGCAATGTCGAATTGGCGACAAATACCGGCATTTCGGGGAGCAGCGCTCCCGGTTGGGCGACAGTCATCGGCGGCAAAACCGGGGATAACACCGGCGTCAACAAGATCATATGGCTAAATCTCGGGGCAGTGGCGACGGCCAGCGCGGCAGAGGCAGGCGGCACCAGCGGAATCATTATGGACGCCATTCTGGCCGGCAACTCCGAAATCTATTACTCAACCCTAAGCAACCAGGCCTGCACTGACGGCACTGGCGGCTGCGCCGTGCAGGTGTCGCAGCCCGCATTAAAATAGAGAGCAAGATGGGGTTTCCTCTATGGCTATGAACGATACGACCATTGATCAATCCAGCACCGTGACCGCTAAAAAACCGTACGAGAAGCCGTCCTTTCGCCACGAACAGGTATTCGTAACCACCGCCCTGGGTTGCGGGAAGATCACTGTGACCCAATCGGGGTGTGGCATCGTTCAGAAGGCGTCATGACCTCAGCCGCAACGTCGGTGGGAGACGCCGGTTCGCTCAAACGCGAATTGGCGTGCGAACAGCTGCGCGCGTCCGGAACGGTGCAATTGCGCGTTTCGGGCTGGAGCATGCTACCCACCATCTGGCCCGGAGATGCGCTGGTCATCCAGCGTATGGCCGGCAAAGACAATGTTGTCGAAGGTGACATTGTGATGTTCGCCGCAGGTTTACGTTTCGTGGCCCACCGCGTACTCAGGGCCGATGCCTCGACGATTCAAACCCAGGGCGACGCGATTCGCCAGGCCGATGCCCCAGTCTCGCACTCCGAGCTGTTGGGGCGAGTTTCCTTCATCGTCCGCGACGGGAAATGTATCGATCCCGGCAGGAGCGTTGGATTTCCCAATCGTGCAGCCGCGGCCGTGTTTCGTCGCTCGGAGATCGCTGCCCGTGTCGTTGTGGGCGTACATGGAATGTGCAAGCCTTCACCGCATCAGACATCGAATCATCGAGCCGTCTCTTGTCACAGCTAGCCGCAGAAGTGGAACGTCTGAGCCTCGTCGTTGAAGTCGGAGGCATACCCGTGCGGGTCAATACGACCGACGCCGGCTTTCTTGCCATGCTGCAGGATCGCTACGCCGGCTTTCTGGGATCCTCCTCGCAACGCGCCGAGGTGGAATTCGACGTTGATCTTGCCCGTCCCGGGTTCGCTGATCCGGAAGCCGATGTGCGTGTAACGCACAGCCAGGGCGTCTGGTCGCTGCGGCGCAACGACTTTCATGCGGAGTGGGAGCCGGCACTACGCAAGGGCCGGATTCGCCAGCCCGCGAATCCCTACTCTATCGATTCCGTGCTGCGCATCGTGCATACCCTCGTGCTGGCGCGCCAGGGAGGCTTCCTGCTGCACTCGGCCAGCGCGGTGCGCAACGGGAAGGCGTTCCTCTTTTCCGGCGTCTCCGGCGCGGGCAAGACCACGATCGCCCGGCTGGCGCCTCCGGACGCGACCCTCTTGACAGACGAGATCTCCTACGTTCGCAAGCTGGACCCCGGTTACGTCGCCTTCGGTACGCCTTTCACCGGCGAATTGGCCAAGCTGGGCGAGAATATTTCGGCTCCTATCGCCGCGCTCTATTTGCTGGCGCAGGGGGCTGAAAACCGCATCGATCCCATTGCGCCTGGCGAGGCAGCCCGATCTCTGCTTGCCAACATGCTGTTTTTCGCGGAAGATGAGCAACTGGTGCAGGCCGCTTTCCATTCCGCTTTCGAGTTCGTCAGTCAGGTCCCAGTATCCCGCCTGACGTTTGTGCCCGACGCCCGGGTGTGGGAGCTGATTCGATGAGCCGGCTTTTTGTGGCACGCAATCCTCGGTTGGCCGCGCGCAGCCTCGACGGCGAAATGATGATTATGTCTGGCCGCGATTCGACGCTCTTCACGCTCAACAAGACGGCCACAATCCTCTGGCAGGCTGCGGACGGAAACACTCCTCTGCAGGAAATCGTCGAACGGCGAATCTGCACGGAGTTCGAAGTGGAGCCGGCGCAGGCTTTGCACGATGCCGAGACCCTCGCCCGCGAGCTCGCCGGGCACGACATCTTGCAGATTTCCGAGGAGCCGATTCAGCAGCCAAATCCCGCGCCAGCGAATCCCTCCGGAGGGTCCCGATGATCGGACTTCTGGAGCAGATGACCGAAAAAGCGTTGGCCCGCAACATTCCGCTCAGCGTGCAGCTCGATCTCACTTACCGCTGCAATGAGCGCTGCGTGCACTGCTATCTCGATCATGACGATCACGGGGAGATGACCACGGCCGAAATCAAGCATCTCCTCGAAGAGATGGCGGCTGCCGGTGTTTTCATCCTCACCTTGAGCGGCGGCGAGATTTTCCTGCGCAAAGACTTTTTCGAGCTTCTGGAATACGCCCGGCGGCAGTTGACCTTCTGCGTGAAGCTCAAGACCAACGCCATCATGATCCGCGAGCGCGAGGCGGCGCGCGTGCGCGATCTTGGCGTCGAGTCGATTCAGATCAGCATTTACTCGCACCGCCCGGAAGTGCACGATGCCATCACCCTGGTCCCAGGCTCGCTCAAGCGCTCGGTGGATGCGATTCGGTTCCTCAAGTCTCAGGGACTGCGGGTCATCATTGCCAACGTTCTGATGACCGAGAACCTGCAGGATTATCCCGGCGTTCGCGCGCTGGCCGATGAACTCGGCGTCGAATGCACGCTCGACCCGACCATCACTCCCATGATGGATGGCGACCGTTCGGTCCTGAGCCTGGGCATTGGCGAAAACGCCCTGAAGCAGGTCTTCCGCGACAGAGGGCTGGTGGGAGATGTCGACGAGTTCTGCGCAATTCCGGCGAATCCGGACGAGAATGCGCTCGAGAACCTGCCCTGCAGCGCCGGCCACACTACCTGTTACGTCTCGCCCTACGGCGACGTCTATCCTTGCGTGCAGTTTCCTTTCCCGACCGGAAATGTCCGGCGCCAGCGCTTTCTGGACATCTGGCGGCATTCCGATCAGATGAATGAAGTGCGCTCGATCCGCGTCAAGCACCTGACCGGCTGCTCTACCTGCACTCACGGCACCAGTTGCACGCGCTGCCCCGGATTGGCATTTATGGAGGGCAACATGCGCGGTCCGTCGACCCAGGACTGCGAGAAATCCTTTGCCCGGACTGGAATTCCGTCGGCCAACCTTCGGGCAAAGAAACTCTCCGGGCCCAGCCCGCTGCAGTCCGATTCCCCGCACCAGAAGCTGATACAGATTCGGTCCATCCCCGCGTTGGCCAGTGCGACAGCTTGACCTCGACGCTCTGTCGCGATCCAATTGACCGCATGGCCGGGATTCACGCAACACTCGGGACCGAGTGGTCCCTCCTACTGACGGCATGTTCCGCCCTTCCCGGCCCCGAAAAGCTGAGCCGTCTTCGGCCCCTGCTGCAGCAACCAGTTCCCTGGAAGCAGCTGTTCGCTGCCGCCGACCTCCACGGCCTGCAGCCGCTTTTGTATCAAGCCCTCCAGGCCTGTGAGGATGCCGTCCCTGCGGACGAGATGCGCGCCTTGCGACAGGTGTATCAGTCGAACCTGCACAAAGCTTTGCGGTTGTCGCTCGAACTGATTCAGCTGGATGAGCACCTGTCGAGACTTGGTATTGAGGTTATGCCCTACAAAGGCGTGGCCGCCGCTGAAGTTCTCTACGGAGATATTGCTCTGCGCCAGGCGGGCGACATCGACCTGCTTATTCATTCTCGCGACTTGCCGCGCATCCGTGAAGCTGTTCGCGAACTCGGCTACACGCCACACTCGCAACTTTCGGCCGCCGAAGAGCGCTCCTACCTCAACTCAGGCTACGAAGCTGTCTTCGATGGTCTTGCCGGACCGAACCTGCTCGAGTTGCAATGGGCGATCCAGCCGCGTTTCTATGCCATCGAATTCGATATGGACGGCCTGTTCCAGCGCGCTGTGCCGGTAACCGTGGTTGGCCATGCTGTGCAAACACCCTGCCCGTCGGACTTACTTCTGCTTCTGTCCGCGCATGCGGCCAAGCACGTGTGGGGCCGCCTAGTCTGGCTGTGCGACATTGCCCAGCTGATGAGCCTGACCACTTTGGACTGGAAGTGGATTGGGTCTCAGGCGAAAGATCTGGGAATTGTCCGAATTCTGCGGGTCACTATGCTCCTGGCCGACCGGCTGTTGGGAGCCGCCGTTCCAACCGCAGCTGAGGAGAGTCTCCCAGAAGACGCGATCGCTCTTCGACTGGTTGAAGAGATGCAGCCCCGCATGATCAGCGGGGCCCCAATGAACCTCGAATCCATCGCCTACTTCCGCCTGATGATGCGCTTGCGCGAACGACCGGCAGATCGGTGGCGATTCCTGCAGCGTCTTGCTCTTACGCCTGGTCCCAGCGAATGGAAGGCAATCCGTCTGCCCGCGCCGCTCTTTCCGCTGTACCGGCTGGTCCGGCTCTCGCGCCTGGCGGCCCGGCTCGTCCGAGCATAGCCTGTTCCCAGCAGCCCGCACTACGCAGCCTGTTCTGTGCTCGACTTCCACTGCCGAGTCAAGAGGACGCTCATCAGGGCGCCGGTAATCAGCGGCACGGTCAGCCCGACCTTGAGCGTATTGAATCGGTTCGACGCGACACCGGCGATCCAGGGAAGAACTCCCCCGCCCAGGTAAGACAGCGTAAACATGAGAGAGCCCACGCGCGCCGCTGCCGCCCCAAACTCCCGCGACAAAAGTGAAATCGTAATGGGATAAACACTCGCAAGCCCCAGTCCCGCCAGGGCCGCGCTGACTGCCACTCCCAGCAGCGCGTGCGACAGGATCAGACCCACGATTCCGCCGCAAGCCAGCAACAACCCTCCCTGAGCCAGTCGAACATCGTTGATGGTGCGCAGCAACCCCGGCGCCAACCACCTTCCCAGCATGATCGCGGCATAAAAAAATGCCGGGACAATCATCGCCATAGTTAACGACAAGCTGCCCAGACTTTTGGCATAGGACGCCACCCAGAACCCCACTCCGTTTTCGGTGCCTACATAGAGAAAGAACAACGCTGCCAGACTCGGCAAAGCTCGGTTTCGCCAGTGAATCGCCGGAAGCGCTTTCCCGCTTGCGCCTCCATTCGCTCTAGGCTCAACGACGGCGGAAGGCATTACCGCGATGCCGATTGCTAAAGCGAGTGATAGAGCCGCTACCAGCCCTAGAAAGAGCGAAAGCTGGTGGCTCTTCGCGGCGGCGCTGACCAGAAACGGACAAGCTACCGCGCCGGCACTCCAGGAAAAGTTCAGCAGATTCAGAGCTGCGCTTCGCCTCTCGGGGTTAACGTCAGCCACCAGCAGATTCGCCGCCGGAACCGCAAGCCCAATCCCGGCCCCATAGGCCGCGATGCAGATCATTCCCTGCATCTCGGAACCGGCCAGAAGCAAACCAAGTCCTGCCGCCATCAACAACAGTCCGCACTTGATCGCGAATCGAAAGCCCCACCGGGAAACCAGCGCCCCGGACGCGGCGACCGCCAAGGTCGACGCCACGTACTGGACGGGAAACAGAACGCCGGCCTGGGAGTAGTTCATCGACCACCGCTCGGACAACGCCGGCAGCATCGGGCCGAGCAGGACGGTCGCTACGCCAATCGGCACGAACGAGGCGTGCGCCGCAATCGTAAGTGCCTTGGCGGAAGTCAGACTCGGTCGAGCCTCAAAACCGGGCGTGAGATCATCGGCACCCAATGCAGTTCCTTCCAATTGACCACAGACACTGCCTTGGATGCTAACAGGAGCCCGGCTGCGGACGCTGGGGCCTCGCCTACGTGTGTGCTACGGTTCGTTGCTCGGCCAATTGCTGAGTTAAGAAGGTCAGGTACTCGTCCATCCCCTCGCCCGTTTTCGCCGATAAACGAAAGATCTGCATTCCGGGCCGAACCGACTGAATGCTCTTACGCGCAGTCTCCCAGTCGAATTCCACAGCCTCGGCCAGCTCGATTTTGCTCACGATCGCTACGTCGGCGCTGTTGAAGATGGTCGGATACTTCAGTGGTTTGTCCTCGCCCTCGGTCACCGACATCAATACAAGGCGGAGGCTTTCCCCAAGATCATAGGACGACGGGCACACCAGATTCCCCACATTCTCGATGAACAAAAAATCCAGCTCATGCAGGTCCCAGTCCGCAAGTGCGTTCTCGATCATTGCCGCTTCCAGATGGCAGAGAGTGCCGGTCGTGATCTGTTTCACCGGAGCCTTGCTCCGGGCCAGCCGGACCGCGTCATTTTCCGTCGCCAGATCTCCGACCAAAGCCGCCACGCGATACCGCGGCTGCAGTTGGGTAAGGGTCTTTTCGAGGAACGTCGTCTTACCCGCGCCCGGGCTCGACACCAGGCTCACAACAAATATGCCGGCTTCCCGGAACCGCTCCCGCAGTGCGCGTGCGATGATGTCGTTCTGCTTGAGGACATTCCGGCGCACCTCGACCAATCGTGGCTCGCTCATGGCGCTACCTCCTCCACTTCGAGCGCGAAGACCTCAAGCTCTTTGCCCTGGCGTATATCCCTGGTAGGCGCACCACATTCCGGGCAGGCAAACGACTGCACGGAAGGCAAGGTCCGAGGTTCGTTGCACTGCGGGCAGAACACCACGACGGGCACATCCTCGACGATCAACCGCGAACCCTGCAACGGAGTATCCTGGCAGGCCATCTGGTAGGAAAAAAGCAGCGCCTCTTTCACCACTCCGGAAAGAGCCCCCAGCCTGAGATGCACTGCACTCACCTGCACACCGCGTTGCCTGGACTCTTCCAGAGCCGCGTCCACGATGCTCATCGCGATGGACAGTTCGTGCATGGCTCCACCCCACAATTCTAAACCGCTTCCCACGGGGCCGCTCCGTGTCATAGTCCAGACCTGCCATAGTCCACACAAAAGAAAAGCGGCAGGGCCGACCCCCTGCCGTTTCTGGTGACCTTGAAATCTTCTTTGCGGACTACTTCTTGTTTACAGCCTTCTTGAGTTCAGCTCCAGGGGTAAACTTCGCGACTCTGCGGGCAGCGATCTTGATAGTCGCTCCGGTTTGCGGGTTGCGCCCGTTCCGCGCTTTTCTCTGCGACACAGAGAAAGTGCCGAACCCTATCAAGGCAACTCGATCTCCTTTGCGGAGGGCGGATGTAACGCTGTCGACGGCGGTGTCGATCGCAGTCGTGGCCTGCGCCTTGCTGATTTCACACGCCCCAGCGATCTTGTCAACCAGATCGGCTTTGTTCATAGTCTCTCCTCGCAGGTCTCGTTGATGCCCAGCCCTACACCGGGAGGCTCGTTGGCTATGGCTGAGTTGGGAAACCTGACCGTTTCGTATTGTGCTCCCTCTTTGGCGAATGTCAACTGTGAAAATCCGCGCCGGAAGCCCGTTTCGTACCCCCTTGGCCCGAATTGGGGCTAGCACGGCGGTTTTTGCTCTCCAGGGAGGAGTTTTCCTACATCTTCCACAACTCGGAGCCCCGCTGCACAGCTTGTTAACAGGCTCCCCTCCCTTCCCGCTTGCGTGAAATCGGGTTCGGGTGCAAAGTCAAAAGATAACTACTCCGGCAAAGGTGGAAAGGTCCGAAGTGATCAAGGCTCCCGCGGAAGTTTGTCCGTTGTGTGAGGGGACGGGCTGGAAAGCCGTGAAAGGCAGCCTGGATGGTGGCCGCCGCGACATGACCGAGCGCCGCGTGACGCGCTGTGACTGCCAGTTGCGCGCTCGCGCGCAGTCCCTGCTGGCTGCCGCCCGCATCCCGCGCCGCTATGAGCACTGCGAACTGGCTAACTTTGAGTTCGATGGCCCCTACCGTTCACTGGCCTCGGCTCGCATGGCCGCCTGTAAGTTTGTGGAGGAGTATCCGATCGACAAAACCGGCTTGCTCTTGATCGGCACGATTGGCGTGGGCAAAACCCACTTGGCCGTCGGAATGATTAAGGAATTGATCCTTGGAAAGGGCATTCCCTGCCTCTTCTACGATTACCGCGAGTTATTGAAGGAGATCCAGAACTCGTACAACGCGAGTGTCAAGACGACGGAATTGGACGTGCTTCGGCCAGTATTTGAAACCGAGGTGTTGGTGCTGGACGAACTCGGCGCGGTCCGCCCCACGGAGTGGGTCTGGGACACGGTAAGCCTCATCTTGAACACGCGGTACAACGACAACCGCACGACCATCATTACTACCAACTACCCCAATCTCGCCGAGCGCGACCGGCTCAGCAGCACCGTAAGCAGCCGAAGCTCCGAAGCCGCCAGATATGCAGCAGAAAGAGAGACCCTGGGCGATCGCATCGGCGATCGTATGCGCTCTCGCCTCCACGAAATGTGCCGCATGGTGACTCTGGAAGGTAAGGACTACCGCGAGCGAGTCAAGAGCGCCAGTTTTCGGTGAGGTCCGTGTGGGAACGCGTCTTCGACCCGTCCATGCCGCGACGTTCTATGTCGCGGCGGCTGCAAATCCCTATTCAGCTACGTGATGAACCACACTAGAATCACTATGTGCTGACCGAGCGCCTGGAATTCTCGCCCGAGCGCGATGCCGAAGTCTTCGCCGTTGTTCCGGCGGCCCCAGCCGCGTTCCTCTTGCGCGGCGAAGACGCCCAAGCCGAGCCCTATGTCAGCAAGACGGCCAATCTTCGACGCCGTTTGCAGCGCTTGCTCGGTCCCGTCGAAGGGCGAACCAGGAAGCTCAACCTCCGCGACCGCATCCGCTCGATCGAGTACACGCCGACCGGATCAGACTTCGAATCCGGATTCCTGCTGTACACCACGTTGCGAGCGGTGTTCCCAAAGACGTACCCGGATCGCCTGCGCTTCCGCTTTGCTCCTTTCGTCAAGCTGCACCTCGAAAACGAATACGCTCGCGCCTCCATCACTACCCGCCTCGGCCGGCTGAACGGCCCCGCGCTGTACTACGGCCCCTTCGTTTCGCGAATCGCTGCCGAGAAGTTCATGAACGATTCCCTCGACTTCTTCAAAATGCGCCGCTGCGTCGACGACCTGCACCCAGACCCTAAGTTCCCCGGCTGCATCTATTCCGAGATGAAAATGTGCCTCGCCCCCTGTTTCAAGGGATGCACCGACGGGGAATACACCACGGAAGTCGCCCGTGTGCAGGCTTATTTCGATTCCTCCGGAGATTCCCTGGTTCGCGAGATCGCCGCCGAGCGCGAAGCCGCCTCAGCCCGGCTGGCCTTCGAAGACGCAGCTGCGATTCATGCCCGCGCCGAGAAACTGAAGCCAATCGTCGGTCAGCTTCCTGAGATCGTGCAGCGCCTCGACCATCTCTCCGCGCTCATGATCCAACCGAGCCATGCGGCCAACTCGGTTTCGTTCTTCCGCATCGAATCCGGGCGAATCTCAGGTCCGACCCCGTTCTCCATTCAGCCGCCGGAGCATACCAAATCGCAATCCATGGAAGCGCGAGTGCTAGAGACTCTGCACTCATTCCCGCCCGCAAAAACAAAATCTGCGCTGGAAACCATGGAGCATTTGGCGTTGCTGAAGCGCTGGTACTATCGCGGCACCCGCACCGGGGAAATCTTCTTCGCCGACGCCAAAGGCAATCTGCCCATGCGCCGCGTTGTTTTTGGCATCTCGCGTGTCCTGCGCGGTGAAAAGCCGGAACAGGCAGCAAGCCCGCTTCCCGAAAACTGCTAGCTGCGATCGATTCGGATGCAAGATCACCCTTGCACGGCTGCCGGTGTAGCCTCTGCTGTGAACCACCGCCGCACAACCTGGCGCGTGACTCGCCATACGAGGCGCCCACGAGATTGCTGGCTAGGGCGGCCCTAGTCTTTCGACCACGGCGGGGTTACGCCTGTTACGCGCGCATAAGCGACAAGCTGCCCCATGTGCTCGTCGCAGTGAATGATCAGGCGGAGATAGACGGCGTCGGCTGTAGTGCTTCGCTTCAGAAACTCAACCTTTCGCTCAAGATCTTTGGGCGTTTCCCCGGCCCGTGCGTCGCGCGCGGCATCTAACGAACGCTTCAGCCAGGAGATCACGTCGGCCTTAGCGGTTACTGATTTCTCAAATCCCGGTTTGATCTCAGTTGGCATTGTCTGTTTTCCGACAACGCTAAGATAGTAAAAATTGGCGATGGCGATGTGCATGTACACCTCACTCGTAGAGCGCACACCGGGTGATGGCCGCCACGCGAACTTATCTGCGGGCGTGGCCTCCGCCAAGGCCAGCAATTGACTGGTTACATGCTTTAACTCGCCATCGTAGCCCTGTCCAACTCCCTCTGGAACGGTCTGGGCAATTGCTGGTGAAATCAGACAAACCAGTAACAGCAACAACTTCCTCATACAAGCTCCTCGCTGGGTCAGGCTCGAATTGTACTTGAAGGGCCAAGTCGTACGCATCAGACTCGAGACTCGGGTATCGTTAACAGGCGATTTTCACCTTGAACAAACGTACGCCCGGTGTCCCGACGTACATGCGTTGAGTTGGTGACGACGAGGTGCCTGAGTCCCTGTCCAGCGCGATTTTCAGAGGGGGGCGCTCTGGGACCGTCTCCCGCGTTGCCATTGACGGAACCCCCAATTCGCCCTAAGATGGCTCGGTTCCATCGCCTACCCCAACCGTAGCCGGTGGCCCCTGCGGACCATGATCGGCCAAACTGTCTCCCATTACCGCATCGTCGAACTGCTGGGCGGGGGTGGAATGGGCGTGGTCTACAAGGCCGAAGACACGCTCCTCGGCCGTTTCGTCGCGCTGAAGTTTCTACCCGACGATTCCTCGCAGGATCCCCAGGCCCTCGAGCGTTTCCGGCGCGAAGCCCGTGCCGCCTCAGCGCTCAACCATCCCAATATCTGCACCATCCATGAGATTGGCCAGCACGACGGCCATCTCTTCATTGTGATGGAGTGCCTGAGCGGCCAGACGCTGAAACACCTCATCGACGGCAGGCCGATGGAGATGGACCGGCTGCTCACCTTGTCCATTGAAGTGGCCGACGCGCTCGACGCCGCGCACTCCAAAGGCATCGTTCACCGCGACATCAAGCCCGCCAACATCTTCGTCACCGACCGCGGCCACGCCAAGATTCTCGACTTCGGTCTGGCCAAAATCTCCCGCGCCACCCGGGCCACCAGCGGCGACTCCCAGACCATGGCCGACGCGAACACGCTCGATCTCACCAGCCCGGGTACGGCTGTCGGCACCGTCGCCTACATGTCGCCTGAGCAACTGCGTGGAAAGGAACTCGACGGCCGCACCGACCTGTTCTCCTTCGGCGTGGTTCTCTATGAGATGGCCACCGGCGTTCTGCCCTTCCGCGGCGAGACGTCCCCGGTAATGACCGAGGCGATTCTCAATCGCCAGCCCACCGCCCCCATCCGTCTCAATCCCAATCTTCCGCAAAAGCTGGAAGAAACCATCACCAAGGCCCTCGAGAAGGACCCCGACATGCGCTGCCAGGCCGCCGCCGAAATGCGTGCCGACCTGAAGCGCATTCAGCGGTCCCTCGACTCCTCGCGCACCTCGGTCTTGGCGGAAGCGCCTTCGTCCTCGTCGGGCGTCACGAATGCCGCTGTCCAGCCCGCTCCCCCAGAGCGCAAGAAGTCTTCCGCCGCTCTGATCTTCGCCATCGGTCTGCTGCTGGCGGCCGGCCTGGGTCTTTATGCAGGCAAGGTCTTCTTTAGCGTCAATGCCCCCGAGCCTCCTCTTTATCGCCAGCTCACGTTCCGCCGCGGAAGCATCCGCGCTGCCCGCTTCGCGCCCGACGGCCAGACGATCCTCTACAGCTCGGCCTGGCAGGGAAATCCCACCGACGTCTTCACCGCGCGCCCCGAGGCTCCCGAGTCTCGCTCCATGGGCCTGAGTCACACCCAGCTGATGTCCGTTTCCTCGACCGCAGAAATGGCTGTCCTGCTGAACAGCAAAGCCATCGGCGCCTGGGTGACCATGGGCACGCTGGCCCGCGCACCGCTCGCCGGTGGAGCGCCGCGCGAGGTCCTCGAAAACGTGCAGTGGGCAGACTGGGCTCCCGACGGAACGAATTTCGCTGTGGTTCGCGACTCCGGCGGCATGAATCGCCTGGAATTCCCCATCGGCAAGCCGCTGTACCAGACCGGCGGCTGGATCGGCCATCCCCGAATCTCTCCCAAGGGCGATCTCATCGCCTTCGCTGACCATCCCCTACAGGGCGATGACAGTGGTTCGCTCGCCCTGGTCGACGTCGCCGGCAACAAGCGAATGCTGACCAACCAGTGGTTCACCATTCAGGGAGTGGCATGGGCGCCCGGCGGCAAAGAAGTTTGGTTCACTGCCGGCCGCTACGGCACCGATCGCACGCTCTACGCCGTCTCGCTCGATGGCAAGCAGCGCATCGTGGCTCGCTTGCCCGGCGCTCTCATCCTGCTCGACATTGCCAAAGATGGCCGCGTGCTGCTGGTCCGCGCCGATTGGCGCCGCGAACTACTCGGCATGATGGCCGGTGACCCCAAGCAGCACGAGCTTTCCTGGCTCGACTACACCTACGCCGCCGATCTTTCCACCGACGGCAAGACGCTGCTTTTCGACGAAGAAGGTGGAGGCGGCGCCCTGGATTATTCCAAATCCAGCGGCCTGACCTACGCCGTCTACATTCGCAAGACGGACGGTTCACCCGCGGTGCTGCTGGGCGAGGGCGGCGCAGTCGCACTGTCACCCGACGGCAAGTGGGCGATTTCCCAGACCCAGGACTCGCCCTCGCAATTCAAGATTCTGCCCACCGGCGCGGGCGAGCCCCGCGAGCTCACCAAAGACAACATCAGTCACAGCTGGGCGCGCTGGTTTCCTGACGGGAAGCGGATTCTTTTTTCGGCGAACGAGCCGGGCAAGGGCGTCCGCTTTTACGTCTACGATATGGCCTCAGGCAAGAGCCAGGCGGTTTCGCCCGAAGGAGTCAATGGCACGGCTTTCGTGATTTCGCCCGATGCGCAGCAGTTCGCCGCCATCGGCCCCGACCAAAAGGGATATTTCTATCCGGTCGGCGGCGGCGACCCGCGCCCGATTCCTGGCTTCAATCAAGGAGAGCAGCCCATCACCTGGTCCAGCGACGGACGCGCGCTCTACGTGTACCAGCCGGGAGAGCTCCCCGCCCGCGTCTACCACGTCGATCTGCAGACCGGCCAGCGTACCCTCTGGAAAGAACTCATGCCTTCCGACCCTGCCGGCGTAGAGAACATCGGCCCGATCCTCATGACCCCCGACGCCAAAACCTGCGTCTTCGGCTACCACCGCATGCTTGCGGACTTGTATTTGGTGGAAGGACTGAAGTAGCTTTCGACCCGAGTAAACCCAGCGGACCAACTAGCCCCGAACCATTGTCATTCCGAGAAGCGCAACGACGAGGAATCTGCTGTCTGCCCGCGCCTGAGGGGGCTGATCAGCGAGCATAGGCGCTGGCAGAAAAAGAAGCAGAAAAAAAAGCGGCCCGAAAGCCGCTCAAACATTTGTGGTGTTCAATCCGTGGAAATCCGTGTAAATCCGTGGCAGAGAATTTAGATATCCAGGTTCTTCACATCCAGCGCGTTCTCTTCGATGAACTTGCGCCGTGACTCCACATCCTCGCCCATCAGCGTGGTAAAGATGGTTTCGCACTCGGCGATGTCTTCGAGTTTCACCGACAGCAAGGTTCGCCGCTCGGGATCCATCGTCGTCTCCCAAAGCTGAGGCGCGGTCATCTCGCCCAGGCCTTTGTAGCGCTGGATCAAGAAGTCCTTCCGGCCTTCGTTGATCACGTAATCGCGCAGGTCGCGGACGTTGGTCTTCTCCACCACTTCAATCTCAGCCTTGCGTTTGGCCGCGGGTTTGGCCGTCTTCTTCTCGGCCTTTTCTTTTTCCGAAGACTCGCCCTCCGCCGCCTCAGCCTCGCCGTCTGCCGCTTCGCCGTTGGCCCCCGCCGGCACGGCCTTGACCAGCGTCTCCACCACGAAGGGCGGCTCCATGTAAGCCTCGATCTGCTTGTACTTCGAGATCAACTGCCGGCACTCGGCGCTCGAAGCCAGTTCCCAGTTGATAACGTGTTCCGCCCCATGCTTGTTGACGAAGCTCACTTCCCACAGGTTGTGCTCCTCGTCGAAACGCGCCTCCACGCTCTTGAAGCCCTCGTCCTTCTGCAGCTTCTTGATCTCACGCTCCAGCCGCTCGATCTTCTTGGGCGCCGCCTTCTTCTCACCCTCAAAATCCGCGCGCTTGGCCAGGTCGAGCTTTGGGGCTAGCTCGGTCACGCGCTCGTTGCGCACGCGCTTGTCGAGCTTGTCGAAGAAGCCGAGATATTCATCAAGCACGGTCATGAAGCGAGCCAGATCTTTGCCTTCGATTTTGGCCGCGCCTTCACCGTAACGCACGCTCAGTCCATCCGCCGCGCGCTTCACCATCACCTTCACGAACTCGCGCTCGTCCTTGATGTATTGCAGCGACTTGCCCTTTTTCAGCGAGAATAGCGGCGGCTGCGCGATGAACACGTTCCCGCGCTTGATCAGCTCCTGCATGTGCCGGAAGAAGAACGTCAGGAGCAGGGTGCGGATGTGGCTTCCGTCCACGTCGGCGTCGGTCATCAGGATGATCTTCGCGTACCGCACTTTTGTCGGATCGAAATCGTCTTTGGCGATGCCGGTGCCCAGCGCCGTAATCATGGCGCGGATTTCCTCGTGCGCCAGCATCTTGTCGTAGCGCGCTTTCTCGACGTTCAGAATCTTGCCCTTCAGCGGCAGAATCGCCTGAAAACGCCGGTCGCGGCCCTGCTTCGCCGTTCCGCCGGCCGACTCGCCCTCGACCAGGAACAATTCGCACCGGTTCGGATCGCGCTCCGAACAATCTGCCAGCTTGCCTGGAAGCCCGCCAGAATCAAGCGCTCCCTTGCGCCGCGTCAGATCGCGCGCCTTACGCGCCGCCTCGCGCGCCCGTGCTGCGTCAACCGCCTTGTTGATGATCTTCTTGGCGACCGTCGAATTCTGTTCGAAGAATGCCCCTAGCCGTTCGTTCACGAACGCAGTGACCACCCCGGCGATGTCGGAATTCAGCTTCCCCTTGGTCTGCCCTTCAAATTGCGGCTGTGGCAGCTTCACGCTGATCACTGCAACCAGCCCCTCGCGTACGTCGTCGCCGGTCAGGTTTTCCTTGACGTCTTTGAACAGCCCCATCTGCTGCCCCGCATAGTTGATCGTGCGGGTCAGCGCCGTGCGGAAGCCGGAAAGATGCGAACCGCCGTCGACTGTGTTGATGTTATTGGCGAAGCTGAACAGCGTTTCCGAGTACCCGTCGTTGTATTGCAGCCCAATCTCCAGATGAACCCCGCTGCGGTCATCCTCCATGTAGATGGGCTTGTCGTGCAGCAGCTGTTTGCCGCGATTGAGGTGCTTGATGAACTCGGCGATCCCGCCGTTGTACTTGAACTCGGTGTGCTTGGCCTCGCCCGTCTTCGAGTCGGTCGAGCGCTCGTCCGTGAGCGTGATCTGCAGCCCTTTATTCAAAAACGCGAGTTCGCGCAGCCGCTGCGCCAGCGTGTCGTAGTTGTAGTCGACCACCGTGAAGATGCTGCGGTCGGGCAGAAAGTGAACCTTGGTTCCGGTCTTCACCTTGGCCACGCCGGTTTTGTGAAGCTTGCTGGTGGGTTCGCCCTTGGAGTACGTCTGCTGCCAGGTCGCGCCATCGCGCCAGATTTCGAGTTCCAGTTCCTCGCTCAGCGCGTTCACGCACGAAACGCCTACACCGTGCAATCCGCCGGAGACCTTGTAGGAAGATGTATCGAACTTGCCGCCGGCGTGCAGCTTGGTCATGACCACCTGCGCCGCCGAAACTTTCTCCCCGTCGATCTCCATGTCGTCGACAGGAATGCCGCGACCGTCGTCGACTACGGTGATCGAGTTGTCGAGATGAATGGTGGCTTCAATCTTGGTGGCGAACCCGGCCAGCGCCTCGTCCACAGAGTTGTCGACCACCTCGTACACCAGGTGGTGCAGCCCCAACTCGCCGGTCGATCCGATATACATCGCCGGACGCTTGCGCACCGCCTCCATGCCGCCCAGCACTTTGATCGAGTCAGCGGTATAGTCGCTGCTGCCGCCATTGCCGGAGCCATTCACGGCGCTGATCGGAGTCACTTTTTCGTTTTTTGTCTTGGTCTCGACGATGGGAGTGTTGATCTCTTTGGTGGCCATTCCGCTCCGCGAAAATGTCCCGATTTTTTCTGCTGACCCGCTCTTAACTTTGCCCCTGAAAATCGGCTGGAGATCGCGCTCGATCCGCGCCCCTTGAAGTCCGCTAAAATGGACTTCAAGTTGTTGAAATTCCTAATACTTAGGATCGATTCTGACTAGCAAAATTATACCACAAAATGGGGCTCTCTGGACGCCCCGTCAAGCGCCGAATCGACTCAGTAACAGGGTGGATTTTCAAGGTTTTGCGAAGCTCTGGAAGCCGCTCAAGGAGGCCCTTGCGCGCGGATCCGCCCAGAAAAATGGGCGGCCCGCAGGCCGCCCCGAACTGACAACTGATTACTGGCAACTGATAACTGTTCCTTATGCCGTTGCCGGCCGTTCTCCGCCTTTGGCGCGTCCCGGTTGAAGCTCGGGCTTGATCACGTGCTGCACTCCGTCGTCTGGCTTCGACGACGGCGGCGGCTGAACCGGCGGAAGCTCTTTCCCCTCGACCAGCAGCCTGATCTCATTGGCATCGAGCACTTCCCGCTCAATCAGCGCCCGGGCAATCCTCTCGAGCGTATCGCGATTGTCCGACAGGATCTGCCTGGCGGTGCTATAGCCCTTGTTCACCAGCTTGCGCACTTCCTGGTCGATCTTGATCGCCGTGTCTTCGCTGTAGTCGCGGTGCTGCGCGATCTCCCGTCCCAGGAAGATCTGCTCTTCCTTCTTGCCAAAGGTCAGCGGGCCCAGATCGCTCATGCCCCACTCACAGACCATCTTGCGCGCCGTATCGGTCGCACGCTCAATATCGTTGCCCGCGCCCGTGGACATGACGTTCAGGAACATCTCTTCCGCGATCCGCCCGCCCATCAGAATCGCAATCTCGGTTTCGAGATAGTTCTTGTACAGGCTGTGCCGGTCGTCGACCGGCAGCTGCATGGTCACGCCCAGCGCCATCCCGCGCGGAATAATCGTGACCTTGTGCACCGGATCGGAATGCGGCAACTTTGCCGCCACCAGCGCGTGCCCAGCCTCGTGATAGGCCGTGTTCTTCTTTTCTTCATCGGAGAGGAGCAGCGATTTGCGCTCCACGCCCATCAAGACTTTGTCTTTGGCCAACTCAAAGTCGTATTGCAGGACCGCCTTGCGATTCTGCCGCGCCGCAGCCAGCGCCGCTTCGTTGACCATGTTGGCCAGGTCGGCGCCGGAGAATCCCGGCGTCCCGCGGGCCAAGACCGAGAGATTGACATCCTCCGCCAGGGGAATCTTGCGCGTATGCACCCGCAGAATTTCCTCGCGCCCGCGCACATCCGGCCGGCTCACCACTACGCGCCGGTCAAAGCGCCCCGGCCGCAGCAGTGCCGGGTCGAGCACGTCCGGACGGTTGGTCGCGGCCATCAGGATGACGCCTTCGTTCGACTCGAACCCGTCCATCTCGACGAGTAGCTGATTCAACGTCTGCTCGCGCTCGTCGTGTCCGCCGCCCAGACCGGCCCCGCGATGCCGTCCCACCGCGTCAATTTCGTCGATGAAGATAATGCACGGCGCGTTCTTCTTGCCCTGCTCGAACAGATCGCGCACGCGGCTGGCGCCCACGCCCACGAACATCTCCACAAAATCGGAACCGGAGATCGAGAAGAACGGCACGTTCGCCTCGCCGGCAACCGCCCGCGCCAGCAGCGTCTTGCCTGTTCCCGGAGGCCCCACCAGCAGCACGCCTTTCGGAATCCGTCCGCCCAGCTTCTGAAATTTCTGCGCCTCGCGCAGGAACTCGATAATCTCGCGCAGCTCTTCCTTGGCCTCGTCGACTCCGGCCACATCTTTGAACGTAACTTTCTTCTGCTGCATCGAGAGCAGCCGCGCCCGGCTCTTGCCGAAGGAAAGCGCTTTATTCCCACCGGTCTGCATCTGCCGCAGCATGAAGATCCAGACCGCTCCGATCAGCACGATGGGAATCACCTGGATCAGCCAGCCCCAGTTTCCGCCGTTGATGTCGTGAAAGTCCGCTTCCACATTCTTCTTGGTCAGGCCATCCAAAACCTCAGGGGTGAAATAGGTGGCGGGAACCGTGGTGTGAAATGCCGAGCCGTCGCGGAGTTTGCCGCGCACTTCCATTCCGCTGACCTTGAAGTCATGGACCGTGTTCTGATCCAAGTCACTCATGAACTGAGTGGTCGTGAGTTCTTTTTCCCTCTGGCTGTCGCGCGCTCCCTTCACCACTTCCCACAGAAGAAACGCCGACACCACGATCAGCAGCCAGAACAACACGGTCTTTACGGTTGAGTTCACCTGGAAAATTCCTGCCCTTTCGGCTGAAGTCTGCCCCAGCCACTACCGAATTAGATGCCCCTCGGTGACTTTCGATTGGCGAGTCGGCTGAGTCCTTATTCTACCCGTTCCCCGCAAAAAAGGCGCGTTCCACCAATCGTAACTTAAGTCACTGGGACTCTTGGGTTTGCGGCCGCCAGGTAGGGCAGATTGCGATTGGTCTGCTCGACCGCCCCGAGCCCGTAGCCCACCAGAAAGGTCTCGTCGACAAGGAAGCCGAAATAGTCCGGTTGCAGCGACACCCGCCGCGCCGATTGCCGATCCAGCAGCGTTACCAGCTTCACCGATGCCGCCCCTCGGGAACGCAAGTCGCTCATCAGAAATTCGCTGGTCACCCCCGAGTGCACCAGCCCCTCGACCAGCAGAATGTGTTGTCCGCGAATGTCAGGCTCGTGACTAAACATAATCTCCATGGTGTCGGTGGGGGACCCCTTCGGCCGGCTGTACTTCGGCTTGATGAACTGGCACACGACCGGCACATCAAAAGCCCGCACCAGATCGGCGAGAAACATGAATCCATTCTCCAGCACGGCCAGCGCCTGGATGGGCTCGCCGGTCGTGGCTTGCACCTTGTAGTCGTCGGAGATCTGCCGCCCCAGCTCTTTCACCCGCTTCTGGATCTGCTCGCTGGTGATGACCGGGCGAAGTGGCTCAACTCGCGCAGCGCTCATGAGATCCGAGTGCCTCCAGCACGTCGCGGTTCAATTCTACGCCGAGTGGGTCTCTAGCAAGACGATTCCCCGCCCGAAGATTTTGCGACCCAGGGTCTTTCCAGAATCAGCACCGCCGCGTGCCCAGGCCTGGCTCGAAATTTCACCGGAACGGGAAATCCTCGCAGCCAGACAATCTCGTCTCCGCTTTCGAGGACCGGCCACAGCTTGCGTTCCGGCTGCGGCACGTGCCGCTCCTGGAGCAGTTCCTTGATCTTCTTCGCAGACTTCGTATGCGGCGGCCAGAATCGGTCTCCCGCACGCCAGTTCCGCACCTTCAGAGGGCAGCGCAATGATGCCGCATTCACAAGCAGTTCCAGACTATGTTCCGCCGCTGCATCTGCGGGAATGTGCTGCAGTTCGATCTGCAGCCCGATCTCGGCGATAGCAACTTTGCCTGCCAACGGCAGCTCGTACTCATAGTCGCGTGCAGGAATGGGTTCTCGCAGGTCCGGAGTCAGAAATACGATTTGCTCCGGCTCGCGCACAAGTTTCCATCCCAGGGGCAACGAAATCTCCTTGCCTGCGCCCTCTTCCGCGGCGAAGCGCAGGATTTCCTCTACATGTTTGAACTCCAGCGCAATCCCTGCATGCTCGCCAATGGCTTTCACGATTCTCCGCTGCACCGCGACCGGCTCGCCCAGCAACCACACACGGCTAACCGACGCATTCGCGACCAGCCAGGGAGCATTGTCAATCTTCGACTGCAGACCGTCGGTTCCCGGGTGCCCCATTCTTGCCCTGAGCGAGGTCGAAGGGTCTCGCGCGCCTTTTGCGCGAGAAGTGGGGCTTTTTGTAGCACCGGCCGCCGGCGCCCTTACGTGTGCGGCGATCTGAACTAGACCAGTCCCAGATTTTTCCCGCGCCCATTCCGGCTCGACCCAGTGCACCGCCGTTCCCATCCACCCGGCAATTTCATTCTCCCAGTAGTCCTCTTCCCCGCGCGCGATCTCTGCCAGCTCCGCCAGATTCTCCGCCACCACAGGATTGAATTCCTTCTCCAGAAGCGGAAGAACGAGCTTGCGCACGCGATTGCGGGTGATCGAAGCATCAGCGTTAGTCGAATCTTCGCGCCAGCTCTGCCCAAGATCGCGGAGATACTCCTGGAGATCGTTCCTGCGAACGGCGAGCAGCGGCCGCACAATCTCGCCGCAAATCTCCCCGGCGTTGTCTTCCACCGCAATGCGCGGATAGATCCCCGCCATCCCCCGCAACCCCGAGCCGCGAACGATCCGCATCAGCACGGTCTCGGCCTGATCGTCGAGCGTATGTCCGGTGCCGATCTTGTCCAGGCCGGGCAGAAGCGTGTCCGACTTGCCGGAAACGGGGGTGCCCCACCCTTCTCGCGTTCTTTGCGAGAGGGTGGGGACTTTGACTTTCAGACTCTTATTTTCGGATTCCCGATCCTCCCCGAGAAGGCACCGAAAGAACCCATACCTTAACTCCCGCGCCGCCGCCTCGACACTGATGCCATCCTCGGCGGCCTGAGCGGCCACATCATCGCCGTCGGTGTGAAACTCCAAGTCATACTCACGGGCCAGATTCGCAACGAATTCCTGATCCCCATCTGACTCCGCCCCACGCAGCTTGTGATTGAAATGAACAACAGAAAGGACAATCCCCAACTCCCCCCGCAACTCCAGCAGCAGCCGCAACAGCGCAACAGAATCAATCCCGCCGGAAACAGCCACGCCAACGCGGTTCCCGGCCCGCAGCAGCTCCTGCCGCCGAATATGAGCAAGGACGCGCTGCGCCAGCGGGTGCACGGAAACATGTTAGCGCAAGGCCTGTGTAGGGACAGCCGCCCTCGGCTGTCCGGCTGGGCGAAGCCCGGCAACGCGCGCCGATCGTAGTAACCTAGGCCCATGCAAAGGCGCTGGGCTCTAACAGAAGCCGATCTTGGAAAAGTTCCCGACGAGGAACTCGTCCAGAAAGTCGTCGACTCGGTCTTGGACTTCGTCGGTGAATTGAGCCCCGGCGAGGATGATTACCAACTCATTCGCCAAACCCCCAAACCAGCGCAGTTCTTCCGGGCCATGCGCCTGATGGAATCAGAAGTGAACAACGGTGGCTTCGAGCAGTACTTCTGGAATTCTTCATGCACCTTAGCAGACGTGGCTCTGGAAGCGTATCAAGCGATCGGCGCACCCAAATACGTCGTGTTCTTAAGACGAGCGCTGGACCTCGCGGGGAGCGGTTCGTGGAGGGAAAGACGGGGCCGCTTCGGTTCAGATTGGACAACGTACAAAAAAGCGTGCCCTCGCGAAATGGATGCCCTCGACGACGAGTTCTATGCAGCAAACTGCGGCGATCCGGACTCAGGGGGTGGAGACCTGGATCTGTACGATAAGAAAATCGATTACATCCGTAAGAATGCGAGGGCGGCCTCTCGCATATAGACCCGCCTGGAACAGAAGGCACCCGCCGAGCTGGCGCTCGGCCGGACAGCCGAGGGTGGCTGTCCCTACATGAACCGTGGTCTAGTTCAACCCCGCGCTTTTCTCCGCGATGAGCTTCCTGATCTTCTCCACGAACTCCGCCGCCGGCATGTCCTCGGTCTTCTCTTTCCCCCGCGTGCGGACGTTCACCTTCCCCGCCTCGGCTTCTTTGTCTCCGACCACGAGCAGGAACGGCACCTTCTGCATGGCGTGCTCGCGAATTTTGGCGTTCATCTTTTCGTTGCGCGCATCGACCTCGACGCGCACGCCAATCGCCTTCAGTTGCGATGCGACTTTATTCGCATATTCCGCGTGCCGCTCACTGATCGGAATCATCACCGCCTGCACCGGCGACAGCCACACTGGGAACGCGCCCGCATAGTGCTCGATCAGCACGCCGAAGAATCGCTCCACCGATCCAAACAACGCCCGATGCACCATCACAGGCTGCTTGCGGGAACCATCCTCGGCCACATACTCCAGCCCAAAGCGCTGCGGCAGGTTGAAGTCCACCTGCACCGTTGAAAGCTGCCACAACCGTCCGATAGCATCCACCAGCTTGATGTCAATCTTCGGCCCATAGAACGCGGCCTCACCCGGCATGGTCTTGTATTCGATCTTCTGTTCCTTCAGCACCTTTTCCAGCGACTGCGTAGCATGGTTCCACTGCTCCTCGCTGCCCACAAAATTCTTCCGGTCGTCGGGATTCCAGGTGGAAAGCTCCGTCTGGAACTTGTCGAATCCAAAATCTTTCAGCACATCCAGGGCAAAGAGGAGACAACCGGTAATCTCGCCTTCGACCTGCTCCGGCGTGCAGAAGATGTGGGAGTCATCCTGCGTAAAGCCGCGCACGCGCAGCAGCCCGTGCATCACCCCAGAGCGCTCGTAGCGATACACCGTGCCCAGCTCGCCCAGCCGCACCGGCAGATCGCGATACGACTTCAGCGAGTCCTTGTAAATCAGAATGTGTCCCGGGCAGTTCATCGGCTTCAGCCGGTACTCGGCGTCGTCGAGCTCCATCGCATCGAACATGTTTTGCGAGTAGTAGCCCTCATGCCCCGAGGTGTAAAACAGCTGCCGCCGCGCCACATGCGGCGTGTACACCAGCGAATATCCGCGCTTGATGTACTGCTCGCGCATCCAGTCTTCCATCTCCTTGCGAATGATCCCGCCCTTGGGATGCCAGAAAATCAGCCCCGGCCCGGCCAGTTCCTGAATCGAAAACAGATCGAGCTGCTGGCCCAGCACGCGATGATCGCGCTTCTTGGTCTCCTCGATGTGCTTCAGGTAGTCGTCCAGGTCCTTCTTCGAATAAAACGACGTCCCGTAAATCCGCTGCAGCTGCGGATTCTTCTCATCCCCCAGCCAGTACGCGCCCGCAATGTTCAGCAGCTTGAACGCCTTGATTTTTCCGGTCGAGGGAATGTGCGGCCCGCGGCAGAAGTCGGTGAACTTGCCGGTGCGGTAGATGGAAATCTTTTCATCGGGCTTGGTGAACTGCTCGATGAAATGGCACTTCATGAAGTCGCCGTCTTTCTTGAAGTCGGCCAGCCCCTGATCGTGCGGCAGAAACTCGCGCGCATAGGGAAGGTTCTGCTGCACCAGTTCCTGCATCTTCTTTTCGAGCTTCTCCAAATCCTCCGGCGTAAACGCAGTCGGACGGTAGAAGTCGTAGAAGAACCCGGTTTCGGTCGGCGGTCCGTGCCCCAGCTTGGTCTCAGGAAAAAGCTCCAGCACCGCTGCCGCCAGCAAATGCGCCGACGAATGTCGGAAAACCTCCAGCGCCTCGGGATCCTTCTCGGTCAAAATGCGGAGGTCGGTATCTTTCTCGAGGGGGCGAGCCAGGTCGATGAGATCACCATTGGTCTTCGCGACCAGCGCCGCGTCCGCCAGCCGTGGGCTGATGGATTTCGCGATCTCCAGCGCAGTCGTCCCCTTGGCAACATCCTTCACGCTGCCATCCGGAAGCTTCACATGAATGCTGTCGGCCATGAGCGATCCTAACCTGGTTCTGAACCTCTCAGTCTAAAGAAGGCGACAGGGAGGGTCAATCAGGCCTCGGGTAGGTGTATACAGACGGCAAAATGCTCCCTCCCCCTGTTCCGGACCCATTTTGGCAGGGGCCCGCCGGGGGATGTGCGAGTGCAACTTTTTCATTTTGAGGCTTTACTGATGTTTGGCGATTTGCTCTTCGGTTCGCGGCACGCGGCGACAAACCGCGCCCCTAAAAGTGTGAATTGAAAACTTGAGTCTATCTCTGGCTCCCAATTAACTTGCCCGGACCGTCGCTCGGGTATGTCATAGACTTCTTCCATAATGCGATGCCGCATGAAAATATCGAGCGCAACTCCAATCTCTTGGCGATCAGCCTCCACGTCGTCTCGTTGCGATTCTGCCATCGTCACGTGGCGACCAGACGGATGGCGTGCAAGAGAAGCATCTGAGAATTTCAAACTCAAATCAGTGTAATCGAAACTCACGTACTCGATCCGCATGTTCTTTGTCCGTTGCGAATGCTCAATTGCTTCGTCGTATAAGGTGTCGAGGAACTTAACTTGTCTTGCCGACAACTCGCGTAGGATTGTCGGAAACGAAATACTGACTATAGAACTTTCGTCCGGATCTGCAGCGTGCGCCAGTAAATTCGCCCAACGGTCCTGGAGTTCGTCGGTCTCCTCGACCGAAGCGTTTTCGATAATCGGGAATAGGAGCTTGAGCGGCACCTGCTGCGGCTTCGCACCAGTCTTTGCAAAGATCTCAGCGGTGCGTTGATAAAGCCGTAGTTGCCGCATGGCCCGAAAGACTCTTACGTGATCTTTGAGCATCAGACCGGCTTCTTCTGCGGCTGGGCCGAAAATCGAGCTAATGAGATCAGTGACGGGCTTGAGCGCCGACGAGGCTACCGCTTCAATTCCTGTCTTCATCAGTTCCAAGTCATCGGCAGCCATATTTCCTTTGCAATCACGTTCCTTGACGAGATGCGCCAGAATTGTACGATTTAATCAAATCCCCTGGCATGAAAATCCCCAAATCCCATGACTGACCGGTTGGCATATCACTCAGGAGCGGCGGGTTTTACCGACTCCGCTTTGATCCATCGCACTGCCCGTCTATTCATCTCGCCGTCCCCTTCAACTCGACCGAAAAACGCGTTGCGCCTCCCCCGTTCAAGTCGGCGTAGGGAACAAATGACTTCAACACGCTCCGATGGGTCTGTCGTCACATCGTACAAGTCAGCGAGGCGCTCAAGATCAGCAGCCGTCCCGAACTTCCCTAGAAAAGCGCGGCACACGGTTCGCACGTATCGAGGTCTATCTAAGCTAAAAGCCGTAAGGCGGATAAACTCCATAAACTCAGGGGTTGGATTCTGACAATTCTCAAGAAACCATGCGACGATTTGATAAATTTGATAATCGTAAACAAGGCTTCCTCCTTTTAGTTCCTCAACGATTAGTGACTGAAGGCTGTCTACCTCATATATGGCTTTTAGGTACTGCAGGATCGTGTGAGTCTCTTCGGGATGAGGTTCTAGCATACTCAGGGCGTGCAATCCTGCAAACGTATCGATCTGCTTTGCAAGTCGCTTTAGCAAGAATCTAAACAATGTTTTGTTGAAGGGCTGCAGACCTTCTACAAAATAACTCTGGTATGCCTGCTGAATGATATCAATCGGGGTATCGTCCGCGCTTTCTTCCAGAATCTCGTCTGCTTCACTGACATCAATGTAAGGGTCACCGCGTCCGCTCTGTTGCACGACTTGTGCAATAAACTGTCTCCGAACCGACCGCAACACTTCTGTGACCTCTTCTATTTCGTTCCGTGCATTATCTGCGGCAAGAACCTTCGATTTCGCAGATTGTAAATTCAGTCCCCGCCTCCGCAATAAACGGCTCAAGTCGACCAGTAGCTTCTTAGCAGCAACTTCTGTGTCGCAAAAAACACGGATATCATCGACGTAGCGCAGATGATCGTACCCCATGTTTCGGAGATTCTCGTCAACGGTATTTAAGTAGAGCTTCGCCAGAATATCGGAGGGAGTCTGGCCTTGGGGTATTCCCCGTCCGGACACCTGTGCCCACTTATTCAAGCATGTTGAAAGCAAGTCCACAGCTGGCTTCGGAGCGTTTGTGGCTCTGACATCGGAAATGAGCAGACCAATGTCTATGTTTTCGTAGAAAGCCGATATGTCGGCAACCACGACAAATGTCGCCCCATCATTGATTTTGGCGATGCTCTTCTTGTCAAAGTTTTTCCAGCCAGTGAATCGATCACGAATCCACTCGGGATTCGTGGGATCAAGAGACAGCTGGTACGAAAAGTCAACTGTACCTTGTGACCATCTCAAAGACTGTTGTATGGCACGCAGGCACGCGCCGACACAGGCCGCGTATACTAACCGATCTGCATAGGAGAGATGTCCACCCGGTCGAATGAGTCCGTTTCCTTTTGGTACGTCACAGATGAAAAGCGGGCTCGGAGCATACGCATCATTTCTTATCAGCTGGAGACGACTTGCCAACCATCCCGGTAAATCAAATTCGATGAGCTCTACTGAGTAGGGATGCCCTATGAATACGCGGTGCGCTATGTCACTCTTGACCCTCTTCCAGGCAAGATCAAGGTTCAATAAGGCTGCCAATTGCTCCGACAAAGAGAGGGCCTCCACCCGTAATCACGAAGAGTGATTCTATTACTCAAGCGGACCAAAGCCAACTAATCGTGACAGCGTAGCCGAATGCCTCGGATGCGATCTGCGTCGGCCCGAGCCGAATCGCCCAAAGGGGCGGGCACACTCTGCTATGATCCTCAGCCGAGGGGAAACCAATGGGAAACCTGTCTGGAGTGGTTAAGGAGTTGAAAAAGGAACGAGACCGAGTTGAGCGCCAGTTGTCAGGATTGAATGCAGCACTTTCCGCTTTTGTAGGGGTCTACGGAGGAGCAGGCAAGCCGACGCGCAAGCGCCGTAAGTTGTCAGCGAAAGCGCGGGCGAAGATCGCAGCCGCACAGAGAGCACGGTGGAAGGCTTGGAAGGCAAAACGGACCGCTAAGGTCACTTAACGATTACGATAGTGTTGTGACCCTCTAGTGCGGTGCTATACGTATTTCAAGCCTTCGAGGCGGGAAACACGAATCCTGTTCTGAATATTGACAGCTCAAATGATCCAGAGCTTAACCAACGACTTACCGAATTGTTCGAATTGGTGAAGATTGGCATTTCGCAGAAAACTCTGGACTTCTTAAAGAGCCTTTTACCACAATAAAAGCACAACCAAGTAAGTATTCGTTGCCCTTAGCGCTTTTCGCCCATAACCTCCACCAATTCCGCCAGCGCCTGCCAATGCCTCGGATGCGGGCGGCGTCGACCCCTGCGGATGTCCGACGCATAAGGAATCGAGACTCCGATTGCCGCCGCAATCTGGGAAAGGCTCGCTGTTCTGAGTTGAGGCCGAATCTGCTTCTGATAAATCTCTTCGGTCAGGCAGCCAGGTCGGCTGTTTGTTGTCCACTGGCTTCGCGCTTGATCGTGACGGCGCTTAGTCTCCATGCGGCGGGCCTGGGCTTGCGGGCCACGGGCAATCTCGCGTCCCAATCTCGCTCCGTCGATGAGGGCTGCAGTTGAGTTCTTCTGCGCACACTCGGCACACCATCTGTGGGAACGATCAATCGGCTTTCCGCAGACGAGACACATATTCTGCTGAGTCGGCAAGCGTTTGAAGGGTAATTGCGCTGGACTTCCCTTCGCTGCTCGTTTGTTGTTCTGAGTCAGCCTCGTCGCAAAAGCAATATCGGGTCTGCGTATTGTTGACCAGAGTGCACGAGCGACCCACTCCGCAACAGGTGCAACGTGCCGACGCCAGATGTGTGCTGTCTCCGAAAGGCAAGCTGCGAGGTCAGCCAGAAGCCGACAATTGCCATCTCTCTGCTCTGAAAACCATTCTCGATTAAGCAGTTGCTTGGTGATCCATTCAAGCAGGTAAGCGTCCACTGCGGCGCGGCAGGGTTCCATCAGGTCACATGCCAAGCTGTCACGATTTGCGGTATCAACGTGCAACACGCCGAGACCGGGGTCCAAGCCGAGGCTAGCGGCGCTGAGGCGTGCCTCCGCCTCTAGGAGCGAGTACAAGAAATTCAAAATGGCATTGGGCGGATTGCAAGCTAGCCGGGGTGATCCGGTGAGTGGTGACACACGCGCTCCAAAGCTCAACCAGTGAGCGGGCACACGCGGCAACTGATTCTTTGGAAAATTGATCGGAAGTGTGGACCATGAAGACCAGTAGGCGCGTGCAGCTTGCGACTCAATCAGCCGGATCGTGCTGATGCTGTCGGCACTCGGCAGATCAGCGCGGAATCGGGCGATAGTGTCCGCCGTTAATGTGTCCAAGAGTTTGTCTCGCGCAACTTCTTCTTGTGCCACAAGCTTCTTGCTGATCAGCTCTCGGGAAATGTGCAGTGCCACACCGGAGGAATAGGCTAGGGCCTGGGCGCGGCGAAGCTTGGCATCCGATGGCCGAACAGGACCCGTTGTTGCCAGAACCTTCCCATCTCTTTCGAGCATGACGAAGCTAGCATCTTGGTCCGCCAGCCACTGAAGAGCGGCGAGTGAGATGAATCCGTCAGAGCCGATGATGACCAGGCGTTTCAGACCATGTCCGACACGAGCGAGTCTGATTCTGCGCCGCTCCGGGCCTATACCATCGTCGATTTCAAGATGCCCGCACTGCATTCGGACCTTGATTCCATAGCCGGACAGGGTGAGAACACCACTTCTACCGATTGGGGATTTGCGGGAAAAGGCGGGTTGCGATAGCGTGCGTGAAGCTGCCATCGGAGCTCATACCTCCTGTGGTGGTCAGGGCTTGTCGGGTGCTGAAACACTCGGCACGCCCGTTTATCTGCTTACTATTCTATCGCTTACGCGCATCGTGTGCTACCTGCAATAGCGGGCAGAGCGGACATTCGTTAGACTCCTCTTGCCGGAAAATGACCCCAACAAAGGCTAAGACTAATCCTGCCCTCACATCAGCGCTAGAGGCCGTTGCCAACTTATGCGGGGATGCATTCGACAATCTCGATCACTCAAGCGGGCTAGAGGCATTCAGAGCACACTCTGAGATAAAGCAAAGGAATATCCAAGAGAAGAGCGCGGGCTTTTATCGATCCTTTCTTCCACTGCGCACGCAGATGATTGCCCTGCTCGCGGATAGCTATCGCCGGTACTTCAAACTGGCTCTGGCGCATCCGAGCCAAACCGGAGGTGATCCCGAAAACTGGGCATGGATTCAGCTTCAGCCCGCCATTCACGCGGCGCTGGAGTGGATGCGTGACTGGTACATTTTGGCTTGTGATGGAGAAAATCGAAGGATGCTCCATATAGCATCGATCGATTTTGTTCCTGGACAGACAGTTACAACTCCCATTCCAGCCCCTGATTCTGCTTTTCTACCGCCGACTGGTTGGCGCGCGCCCGCTTGGTTGTTTGGGGTGTCGCTGGCGTTCTTTGGCATCGGAATGATGAAACCGCAACACGTCCCAAGAACCGATTCCGGTGAGAGACTTGGACTGGCGCACAGTCGTTTGCTACTTAAGGGAGCCAAGCGAGTGTTCTTGTGGGACTTAGCAGCGACCCTCGAAAGGGTGCGCAATGAGGAAATCGCTGCCGCTGGCGCAGTCCGAGTGGAGCCGGTGAATGTCCAAAGAACGCGCACGCCCAACAAACGAAAAGGTTGGCAGCGAAGACTGAAGCTTTACAGTGTCATTCAGAAAATCTTGGTCGACGACCCCAGCCTGCAGGGAATGGACTTCTGCGCTGATTTAGACAGGCGACACGCTCTCCCGCTCTTGGACTGGATGGAAAGCGGAGAATGGCGGGAGGGGCTTACTTGGAAAGAAGCATGGAGCAATCCCCAACTGCGCCGCAAAATCCGCCGAGTACGCCAAGAAGCTCAAAAGAAGAGCTGAAGGGGCCATCGTTTTGCCTGCTCGTGATTCTCGAATTGGGAGCACGGTTTAACAACATCCAGCCCAGGCTGCAGCCCACTCGCAAATAGTTGCGAGTAGGGCTCCACAAGTGTTCCTCTAATATAACAATTACGGCTGTAGCCTACTCGCAAGATAAATGCAGGCAGGAAAGCTTACAAACTCACTCACGCGCAGCCTAACCTACTCGCAAACAAATCCGAGAACTACACAACTGCCAAATCGACCCTTATCCTCGCGCGCATGGCGAAAGGTAAAACGTCTGGACGCCAGACAGGTCGGAGCCCTCAGCCGATTCCCGCATTGCGGTTTTCAGAGCGCAGCCAGCGCGCACGCGAGCGGGCTGTCCAGGCCCTCGCGGCGATGCGACGGGGTGACACTCTTTCACGAGCTGCCCGTGACAACGGCGTCACCATTCGCACGCTGAAACGCTACATAGGATCAGCCCTCGTGCAAGACCGTCCTGGCGGACGCATCCGCGCAACCAAGACCGACCGACTCGTCCGTTACCTGCAGATTCCCGGCCCCGACGGTCCGAGGGACGTAACGGTTCGCGGATCGAAAACGGCGAGTCAGTTCGCACACTACAAAGCTGCAATCAATCGTTTGCTTCGCGGTGATCGCAATGCCATGGCTGCTTGGCACGGGAGGAAGATTGCAGGGATCGAGCTCATAACGGACACCAAGACTCTAGTCGAGCAAGCTCGCAAGGATTTACTTCCCTATTCGATCTACCGCTCACTTGCAGGCGGTGCGGCATGAAATCAAAGCGAACGCGCAAGCGTTGCCCCGATTGTCCGGAGCAGTGTTTCTGCGGCAGTTCGCAGCACCTCGAAGACAACCACCTCGGAGGGCGAAAGCACGTTCCTTGGCTTTGGCTCCCACACTGCAAGCCCAATCATGCGCAGTTTCACGCGAATTGTCGGCGGGCAGGCGTCGACTTTCGGAAGCAGAGCAACAAGCTCATGGGACAGATACAGGCTTTCAAAGCACAACTGGTCGGCATGTGGATGGTAGTCGAAGAGATGGAGAAAGAAGTCAGAACGAAAACTCGGAGGACGAAATGACCAACATACACGACGTGTTCGTTCGAGCGTATGCGGTTCCAGCGCAGTCCAAAGATGATCAAGAGAAGAAACGGAAGTCACGGAGCAAGGATTCCCTTAAATGGCCTTCGCACGCATTGATATTCGACACAGAAACTCGGATCACTGCCGATCAATCTTTGACGTTCGGCGTTTTCCGTTTTTGCGAACTCGACAACGACCGATACAAGCTGACCCGCGAAGGAATCTTCTACGCCGACAATCTCCCCGCGAAGGATAGGAAGGCAGTGGAGAAGTACGCCAAGACAGCTGTCTCCGACGCGAAGTCGTTTCCGCCCGAGTTCCCGCTATATTCGCGTTGGGACTTCATGAAGAGAGTCTTCTGGCCTGCGATCAAGCGGAGTGGAGCTTTGATTTGCGGTCTGAACCTGCCGTTCGACATTGCGCGTCTCGCATTGGCATGGAACAGAGGCGAGCACGACGAATGGTCGCTTACCATGTCGCGGTACTCAAACGGTGTTGAAAACAGCAATGTTCCGCGCATCCTGATAACACCGATAGATAGCAAGAAGGCATTCATCCGTTTGGCGAAACCGTGGAAACCGGAAGAATGGAAGGAGAACGGGAAGTCACATTTCTTGGACCTCAGAACCCTCGGGTGGGCTCTGTTCAATCGTTCTTATTCACTGAAGCGTTTGTGTGCAGAACTACAAACCGAGCATCAGAAGATCGATCACGAACCTACAGGGGAGGTCGCAGTCGAGGAAATCGAATATGCACGTGAAGATGGGCGGTGCACGGTCGATGCGCTCAATGCGCTGAAGCAGGAATTTGACACACATCCGAATGGCTTGAATCCGTGCCACGCGTATTCCCCGGCGAGCTTGGCAAAGAGCTACCTCGACGCCATGGGCATCATCAGGCCCGCAGAGAAATTCAGGATTGCACCCAAACACCTAGGCATCGCCATGCAAACCTACTACGGCGGACGCTCCGAAACGCGCATCCGTTGCACCGAGGTCCCCGTTGTTCCCGTCGACTTCACCAGCGAGTATCCGACATGCTGTGTGCTGCTGGGGCTGTTCGACATTCTCACAGCAGCGAGCGTGTCGTTTGAAAACGATACTGCTAACGTTCGGCGGCTCATCAAACGCATTTCACTGGATCGCTGCTTTGATCCACAATTGTGGAAACAATTCAATTTCTTCGCACTCGTGCAGCCCGATGACGACATTTTGCCAGTGCGTACCGCATACGACGGCGTAACCCAGAACATCGGCAACAACTACCTAACGTCCGATACCCCGCTGTGGTTTGCAGGTTGTGACGTGATCGCGTCAGCCATCAGAACAGGGAAACCACCGCGCATCCTCCGTGCAATACGCATCGTGCCACATGGCAAACAAGCTGGCATGAAGAGCGTGAATCTGCGGGGCAGCATGGTCGAAATCAATCCTTACAAGGACGATCTGTTCCGCAAGGTCATCGAACAACGAAAACTCAACAAAGCGGACAAAAAGCTCTACTACTGGCTCAAAATCTTTGCGAATTCGATCTACGGGTTCTTTGTTGAATTGATTCCCGAGTTACAGAACAAGAATGTGCAGCTCGAAGTGGTTTCAGGCGACAAGAAATTCTCTGATTCGTCAGACGTGATTGAGAAAGCCGGACCATGGTTTTTCCCACCGTTGGCGTCGATGATCACGTCCGCAGGCCGTTTGCTGCTTGCAATGGCAGAAGAAAGCGTCAACCGGAAGAAGGGCACATACCTATTCTGCGATACCGACTCCCTTGCAATCGTTAGTGCCAAGCATAGTGGATCACTCACGATTGCAGGCGGTGAAGATCGCCGCATTCTATCGTGGGCTGAAACGCAGAAAATCGTTAACAGATTCACATCGTTGAATCCATGCGACCGGAAAGCGGTAGAGGGATCGATACTGAATCTCGTGGACGCAAACTACGTTGATGGCGATCCCACGAAACGTCAGCGCCAACTGTATGGCTACAGCATCGCGGCCAAACGTTACGCGCTGTACGAGAAAGCAGGCAAATCAGACATCACCATCGTTGATCCCAAAGCGCACGGAATTGGTTTTCTCTACCCACCCCAAGACTCTCCCAAGAATTGGGACAAGGAAGCTCCGCGCTGGGTTTACCAGCTGTGGGATTACATCGTGCGGTGCGCGTTGAAGCTAACAACAAAACCACCATCATGGCTCGACATTCCGCAGATGATGCGGCTGACGATCACGACGTACAACGTCTTAGAGATGCTCGGAGAGTGGGAGATCGCACGTCCCTACAACTTCCTCCTGCTGCCGATGGTTGATCCTGTATATGGAGTGGCGTTCCATCGGCAAGCAAGCGACCAAGTGCTGCTCGTTTGTTCATTTTCATCGAAGCAGGAGCAGTGGTTTGAGTTGGAATGCGTCAACGTGCACAACGGCAAGAAGTACAAGATGCTCGACTGCAAGAACGCACGTAGGGACATGCCGTACAACGTCGTATTCCCGTCGCAATTCGCACATCTCTTGATCCAGTATCAGCAACATCCGGAAGCGAAGAGCCTAGCGCCGGATGGCACACCATGCCACGCTGAAACCCAAGGTTTACTCAAACGCGCGCACGTAGTCGCGGGAGAAATTCGCTACGTCGGCAAGGAGACAGACCGCAAATGGGAAGAGGGCGAAATTAGCCTCTTGGAATTTGCTGCGACCGAATATGGACGAAAAGGTCGGGTGATCGCATCGGAGGACGTAAAGGCGGCTATTGCCAGTATCGGGATCAACAAGTGCGCACGCGAAAGCGGATTTGATCGGAAGAACTTCATCAGGAAACTAATTCGTGATATCCCTGTAAAACGCAACTCGTACACCGAATTTGTGCGCTGGCTTCAGGGCAGACAATTGCAAAATCCACGAGCATTCTCGTTGAAGAGCGGGCGGCTATTCTAGCAGGTCCAGAGTCTCACAGGCTTTTCGAATTAGGTCATTCTCAGCAGCGGTCACGCCGACGAATTCGAATCCGCAGCGGTTGCCCGAGCGGCTGCGAACAGTTGCACTTAGATTTAGCGAAACATTGTCCGCTTGGATAGGGACTTCCAATCTTACCAATGTGCATGCCGTCCAAGGACCACTTATAAGTAATCCTCCAAGGCCCGCTACACTGATATCAAGAACGCGGCCAAGCACAACGGTCGAATCTTCGGTGGTAAGAACAAATGGTCCACCGAAAAGAAATCGCGGATGTCGCCGGACATCCGTGCGCTCGCCCTGTTTAGTGCGACCACGCATAGCATTACGTCTACATCGCGGGCGTGAAGATTGCAAACAAAATGTGATTCCTGTTACAAAGACCGAACAAAGCTCGATTTCTTTGCATCGTCGCTCGGGAAGAATCGGTTTTTTGGCGTTCTTCTCCTACTGTTGCAATTTGCAACAAACGGCCAAGACTGATAACACTCTAGATTTCGTGAATCCAGCTTGGCACTAGTCAGCTAATCGTGCAGAGGTAGACTGCGTCCAAGTGGGTCGTCGGCGGAGATGTGGGGAGTCCGGCATGCAGTCGCAGTTAGCTGAGGACGAAGTGGCGCGTTTGAAGGCGTTATTTGATTGCCACATTCTCGACACACCGAGGGAAGAAGTATACGACCAAGTCACTAATCTTGCCGCCTACCTCTGCGGTACTCCCATTAGCTTAATCGGATTCGTTGACGCAACCCGCCAGTGGTTCAAATCAGCGGTGGGCTGGGACGCGCCGGAGATTCCTCGCGAGCAGTCGCTCTGTTCTCAGACTCTACGGGAGAGGAGCCTCCTGCTGATCCAGGACACGACAAAGGATGGACGGTTTGCTGCTAATCCGCTGGTGGCCCATGGAGGCATTCGCTTTTATGCAGGAGCCCCTCTGCTCACGGCGGAGGGGTATGCGCTGGGCACACTCTGCGTGATGGATACTGTGCCCAGGTCATTGCCAGACGGGCACAAGAATGCACTACTGACACTCGCAAGCTTTGTGGTGACCCTATTGGCGGCGCGCCGTGCGGCCCCGAGAGCCTTGGCCAGTCCGCAGCCCAATCGGAGTGCGCTGCTGTTTGACCAGAACGTGGCTGGCTTCTACCGTTCCGAACCCGACGGACACCTGCTGGATTGCAACACTACCTTCGCACAAATGTTGGGGTATGGCTCGCGGGAGGAGGTATTGCAATGCCACCCCTCGGACTTTTACTTCTCCCCAAATGATCGTGCAAGTTTCCTGGACAAACTGAAAGCGCAGGAGAGACTGTTCAATTTCGAGCATCGTTTGCGCAAGAAAGATGGGGACCCCGTCTGGGTGCTGGAGAACGTGTTCGCTGCCCTCAATACGAAAGGTGAAGTGACAATGCTTGAGGGCACTATGGTGGACGTTTCGGAGCATAAGCGCACCGATCAAGCGCTTCAAGATAGCCAGGAGCGCTTACAGAGCATAATTAGTTCTGCCATGGATGCCATCATAACGGTTAATGACAACCAGCGGGTTGTGGTGTTCAACCATGCCGCAGAAGAGATATTCCGTTGCCTTGCGTCAGACGCCGTCGGCCAGCCGCTCGATAAGTTCATCCCAGCAAGATTCCGAGAAGCACACCGGCAGCACGTCCAAGAGTTCGGACGCACGGGAGCTTCCGGCCGCTCGATGTACTCGCCGGGCACACTATGGGGAGTTCGATCCGGTGGGGAGGAATTCCCGATTGAAGCCACCATTTCGAAGACGACCACTGCGAACGAGAAGCTCTACACCGTGATACTCCGCGACATCAGTGTGCGCAAGCGCGCTGAGGATGAGCTGCGCCAGTCACAGAAGATGGAGGCCCTGGGGCAACTGGCGGGCGGAATCGCACACGAGTTCAACAATTTCTTGAGCATCATTCTCGGATACAGCGATCTCCTTGAGACAGAAGCCGGAGAAAACGAGACGTTGCGTCGCGAGTGCGCTGAAATCAAGAACGCGACACAGAAGGCGGCGTCATTGACCCGGCAATTGCTGGCCTTCAGCCGGAAGCAGGTGGTCGAACCCCGAGCGCTGGACCTCAATGCTGCCATTTGGGAGACGCATAAGCTGTTGCGCCGCCTCATCCCGGCCAACGTTGACATAATTCCTGTCTTGCACTCGGATTTGGGCAAAGTGCAAGGCGACCCTGCACAGATTCAACAGATTCTGATTAATCTCGCGATCAATGCCCGTGATGCAATGCCGCAAGGAGGAAAAGTGACGATCGAGACCTCCGAGGTGGAGCTCGATCAGGAGTTTGCCAGCCACCATCCTGAAGTGCAGCCCGGCAAGTACGTCATGCTGTCCGTCAACGATACCGGACAGGGAATGGATGCGGATACTGCCTCGCACATCTTTGAGCCTTTTTTTACTACGAAGGCGCAAGGTAAAGGCACCGGGCTAGGGTTGTCCACGATTTACGGCATCGTCAAGCAGAGTGGCGGATACATTACCGTTGCAAGCGTGTTGGGCAGAGGCACAACCTTTCGCGTTTACCTTCCCTTGCTGGCCGCGTCGGACCAAGCCGCTACCGGGGATAGTCGTTCGGAGTTGATACAGCAGCCTAAAATCGAGACCATCCTTGTGGCCGAAGATGATCCGGCACTGCGCAAGTTGATACGCATCACGCTTGAGCATAAGAGCTACAAGGTGCTAGAAGCCAAAGACGGTCGGGAAGCCTTGTCGATCTGCGAAGGCTATGCTGGACCTATTGACTTGATTGTGACTGACCTGGTAATGCCACGCCTAACCGGTCTCCAATTGAAAGAGAAAGCGGTTGTACTGCGCCCAAAGACAAAGTTCCTGCTGATCTCCGGCTATGCCGACGACTCTGTTAACAAAATTGGAGAGCTTGCTTCGAATTCGGATTTCTTGGAGAAGCCCTTCCTCCCCAACGAACTCGCGACGAGAGTGTCCGAACTGCTGAGTGAAGATGCTGATAAGCCGCAAGAAGAAGCTCAATCCCAGGGTTACCACGACGTGGGGACCTGAAGAACCGAAACCTATTTCCCTTGGCGGGCGGCAATTGCCCGATTGAGAGTCCCTTTTCTTTTTGAACCGCGTGTAGCATTCGGCGATATGCAATCCCCTCAGCTGGACAAGTATGCAAGAAATGCCCGCCCGCGCCTGGCGAAACTGGGGGGAGGATCAATTACACAGCTTAGATTTCCACAGAGATTACGCCCTCCCCGTCGAATGCGCTAGACTGGCTTCATGGCGAATAGGCGCTTGCGCATCGTCAAAGAAACCCCGCCTCCGGTTATCGGCGTGTGTGAACGCTGTAACGCCCAGTTCAAATCGAGCGAGCATGATGCCGTAGCCGATGTGGCAGCCCAGTACGAATCCCACAAGTGCCAACCGATAGACAGCAGCCAGAACGCCCCGCGGATCGTGCGCGAAGCCACGGAAGACAAGTAGTGGCCTCAGTCAATTCCACGGGGCTAGGGCCAAAAGACTTCTCGATATTGCTGGGCATCCGTATCTAACATTGCCCCCCAACCGAGGGGGACTGACCAGCCCTGACTCCCAAACCTGCACGCGACCGCCGGAGTCAGGGTTTTTTCTGTGTCCATCAACGCACACTGTTAGGGCTGACACTTCCCAGGCGACCTGCTAGACTTCCTCAGTCCGAGAAAGACCCTGATGTCAAAAGTCCTAATGATTCGGACTAGAGGACGTATTCGCGGTGCTGCTGTCGGAGCACGGCGTCATCGAAACCACAACATATGCTCGCTCCTTCTCATCGGTGGCGACCCGCAGCAGCATCTTGTCCTTCTCCATGCGGAATTGCGCCTCTTCACCGATGGGTAGAAGGACCGGATGCTTTTCGTCTCTGGGACGAATGTGATAGATGACCTTGTCGGCCTGCAAGACATATTCCTGACAGAGAAGTTCCTGCGTTTTCTTGTTCGCAGAGTCGGTCCCCAGCATCTCGCCTGCGAAACTCTTATTGTCCTTCTCGGCGAGTCCGCACTCAACAGAGTCCATCTGCAACACCTTGCCGGACTGATACTGCTTGGCTTCTCTGGCGTTTGCCACGGAAGCCAGTCCCAGAACAACACACAACACGACCTTAGAACGCATAACCTGTTCCCCCAGAAAGTAGAAAACGAACCCCGTTTGAGGACTGGAACGAAAGCAGCCCATCCTCTGGCTAGTCGAGTATTTTCTTCGCGGTAAGATCGCGGGGAAAGGTCACGCTTGCAGTAGCACTTAAGTTACTGCCTGCCTGGAAAGGTATTTGTTAGGCCTGCTAGCGTGCTGACCCAAAACATGGCTCGCGAAACCAGCTTATTACACTCGAAATCCCCATTTGCTAGGCTCGCCGACCTTCGGTAATGGCATCGTAACAACCCGCGCGCTACTCGACTGTCCTGCGTTGGCACGATACTTTGTTCCGTGGGGCAGATTCTCCTAGTTGCGGTCGGGCTCGTCTGTGTCATCCTGTTAATCAAGGCAGGATTCGACAGGGCCGAGGCACGCCACAAGAGAAAGAAATAGAACGGTCAAGCGGGCAGCTGTTGGGGAGGGAGCATTTTGCCGTCTGTATACACCTACCCGTCAATCAGGCCTCGGCGCCGCGGCTACGACTTCCTTTCCACCTGCCTTGTAGACCACTCCACCTTTCATGACGAAGGCGACGCGCTCCATCTCGGTGATGTCTTTGAGCGGGTCTCCCGTGACCGCGACAATGTCCGCGAATTTGCCTGGCTCGATCGCGCCAATATCCTGGGAATCGCCGATCAGGTCAGAGGCATTGACGGTGGCGGCAGCCAGAGCATTCATCGGCGTCATGCCCAGGCGCACCATTTCGGTCAGCTCTTTCGCAGGCGTGAGGCCGCCGCGAAAATCGCCCATGGAGTCTGTTCCCATGGCGATCTTCACGCCGGCGTGATTGGCGTCGGTGAACATGGCCTGGATGATGGGAGTGATGACTTTGATTTTGGCGATGATGTGCGGCGGCAGTTTTTCCGGATGTTCTTTTGCAGTTTGCTGGAGCGAGTAGGCGACAAAAACCGTCGGCACAAGATAGGTGCCGTGCTCCTTCATCAGAGTAAACGATTCCTCGTCGGCATACGTGCCGTGCTCGATGGAATCGATGCCCAGCCGGACGCAATTGTCGATGGCGGCTTTGCCATGGGCGTGAGCGGCAATCTTCATGCCGAGAGAATGCGCCGTCTCGATGGCCGCTTTGATCTCGTCATTGCTCATCAATTGCAGCCTGGGATCGTCCCCCACCGAGCCCACTCCGCCGCTGGGCACTATCTTGATCAGGTCCGTTCCGCTGCGGTGATGTTCGCGCACTACTTTGCGCACCTGATCCGGGCTGTCAACAATGGACGCGCTCCACTCTGGATCCGAGATCCCTGGCGCCACTCCGTTGGCGTCATCGGAATGTCCACCGGTCGGTCCAATGATTTGACCGGCAGCCCACATGCGCGGGCCGATGACCAGACCACGGTCGATGGCCCGCTTGAGCGCCACGTCTACGGTGTCTCGCGCGCCCACATCGCGAACGCTCGTGAACCCGTTCAGCAACGTCGTCCGGGCGTTGGAGGCGGCATAGAAGGCCGAATCGGCTGTGCTTTCAGTGACCAGATCCTGAAAATGGCTGCCCGTCCCTAAATGCATGGTTAAGTGCTTGTGGCAGTCGATGAGACCGGGCAACACTGTGGCGCTCGACAGATCGATCACGTCAGCGTCTTTGGGAGATACAAAGCCGTCTTGAATCGCGCTGATCCGACCCCCTTCGACCAGGATCGATACGTGATCGCGAACCTGCTTGTGGGCGGTGTCAATCAAATGTCCGGCATGAATGACGGTGGTTTTCTGCTGTCCGAATGCTGGAACAGCCAGACTCGCCAGGAAGAACACGAGAACATTCAGCCGCAACGATTTGCCATTCATGCCAGCGCCTCCAACAATTTTTCGATGTCGTCCATGTCGTTGAACACAGAGGGCGACACGCGGATGTAGTGCGCGGAGACGCGTGCGTTCACGCCCGCTTTCGCCAAGCGTTGCCGCACGGCCTTGTAGTCCTTGACGGCGAAGCTCGCGAGCGCGGAGGTCGACTCCGACGGAGTGAGCGGGCTGTACCCCAGGCGCGGCATCTCCTGCTGAAGGCGTTTGAGCATCGGCTGGCGGTGGGCCTGGATGTTCTCGACTCCCAGCTTGCGGATGTAGGGCAGCGATTGCGCCAGCACGTGGGCGATGCCGATGGCGTGCGTGCCGGTTTCAAAGTGACCGGAGGCATCGTTGGCCAGCGTGAATGTGTACGGGGCAGCATTGGGAGCGTCGCCAGGAAGGAAATGCGAATCCATGGTCTCTGCCTGAAAGTAGCCGTAGTCGGTGCGCTTGATGACGCGATCGAGCAGCCCTTCCTTCACGAAGAGAAACCCGAGGCCAAAGTCAGCCATCAGCCACTTGAAGCTGGAGCAGGCGCAGAAATCAACGCCGCTGGCGCGAACGTCGATGGGAGTGCATCCGGCGGCCTGGGCAATGTCGGCATAAACGTAGGCGCCGTGCGCATGAGCGAGATCGCAGACTGCCTTCAGATCGTGCTGGAAGCCGTTGTGCATCGCGACCAAAGAGATCTCAATCAGCTTCGTTTTCTTGTCGACCACCCGCTCCAGATCTTTCAGGTCGATGCGCCACTCGCGGGGCATGACCACTCGCAAATCAAGGCCGAATTGCTGCTGCAGGGCCTGCAGATGAATGAGCGCGCCCTCAAAATGGAGAGCGTCGGTGACGACATTGTCCGTCTTGTAGTCGATGCCGAGCCCGTTGACGACCAGGTTCTCACCCGCACTGGTGCTGGTCACAAAGCTGATCTCCGATTCCTTGGCGTTGATGAGGGAGGCGAATTCAGCTTTGACGTTGATCAAATCCTTGGGCTGGGAGACGATTTCGGGTTGTGATCGAGATTCCGCCCACTCGCGCAGAGCCTTCGCCGCCGCCACAGGCATGGGGTGGGTATAGGCAGAGTTGATGTAGCTAACCCCGGCGGGAATGGAGAAATCGCTTTTCGCCGCAAGAGCGCCCGCGGCAGGCGTGCCGGAGGCGACCTGCGGCAGCGCGTGGAAACGCAGCTCTGGCGCCATCTTCAGCACGGCCAGGCCGCCGGCCCCGGTCAGAAGTTCACGCCGACTCATTGTCATGGCTGTTTCCTCCACGGGAATATGCAACGCGGGAACCCGCGCGTGCTCTTTCGCTGTCTACTGCCGCTGTCTACTGCGTGCTCCGGATCAGAGCACGGATGTCATCGGTGAACTTTCTGGCGCTGCGCTCCACAGTGTAGGCCATATGGCCGCCCTCATAATATGAAACGGTAGCGCGGCCCTCGGGCCAGCCCGCCTGTCTGACGGCATATTCGGCGGCACCGACCGTGGTTTGCGTATCGTCATAGCCGTTGCCAATCAAGACGCGAAAGCGAGGATTGGCCTTCATCACCTTGAGCAATCGGTCGCTGTAGGGCCAGTCCGCGAAAGGGCCAACGCCGCCCCACTTCCATTCGTCCAAGCTCGTTTCTTTGATGAGGACATATTCGTCTGGCCAATCCACTTTGAGATCGCTGCGCACGTAGTCGGCGAACAGGCGCTGGAACGGTCCCTGGGTGATTGACGAAGGGTCCTCTGCCAGCCCTTTGGCGGTCATCGGAGCCGTGTATCGGCCGTCGTTGCGCCCGAGCAATAGTCCTTTATCTTTGAGCAGCTCACCGCGAAATTGTTCCTTGCTGATGCGCAGATTGTGCTCGCGGTAGTAGGCGGCGGAGATGCCGCTGAACTCCTCCAGCCGCTTCGCGATGCGTTCCCGTTCATTCGGTTCCAGAGAGTTTCCCTGGAACAGCGCCGTCAGATACTCGGTTTGAGCGAAGTGCCAGGCGTCGCCGACAAACTGCTCCAGCGTTTCCCGCTTATGGTCGACTTTCTGGTGATACCAGGCGAGCGCGGCCAGCGTGGGCAGAGAAACGGCATAGCTGACGATGTTCTGCGGCCGCTGCCGGTATTCGATAATGTTGAGTGCCTGCCCCAGCAGAATCACCCCACCAACGAGAATCGGATGAGGCAATTCCGCCAATTGCGCCGCAACCTCGGCCGCGCGAATGGTGCCGTAGCTCTCGCCCAGCAGGTAAGCCGGCGAGGACACCCGGCCATGCTGCGTCAGCCAGGCAGAGATGAATGCCGCTACTTGCTGACCATCGGCAGCAACTGAGAAATAACTCTCTGGAGCAGTACCCGGCAGAACGCGGCTGTAACCGGTGGAAGCCGGGTCGATGAAGACGAGGTCAGCTACGTCCAGCGGCGAATAGACGTTGTCCATCAAATGGTACGTCGCCGGGTCAGCCTGCAAATCGTCAGGAAAAGAGATTCGCTTCGGCCCCATCACGCCGATGTGAAGCCACAGTGATGCTGTAATCGGTCCGCCATTGAAGACAAAAATCACGGGGCGCGCAGGCTCGGCGGGAAGGGCATCAGCGGTATAGGCAAAGCTCACTAGCCGCGCGGCCGGCTTGCCCTTGGCGTCGGGAACATCTATGGCGTCAACGGTCGCGGTGTATTGGATTGGCTTGCCGTTGAACGTTCCTGTGTGGCGGGTTGTGACTGCTGAATGGGCAGCGACCTGCGCGGATACAGATACAGCCTGGCCCGGATCTGCCTGCGCGACCGTCGTCTGGCAGGCCAGCAACAATCCGAGGATCGCTACACAGGCCCACAGCAGGCGGCCCACGGCGTTCATTCTCGTGAGTTCAGTCTCTCGCCTGATAGCTCTAAGTGATCGCATCGAACTCTGGAATTCTCTTTCTGCAAGAGCTGTATGCTCAGACTGTCCAAGACACGACTCACGGACGAGTGGCACAAGCCTCATCAGTCACGCCCGAGCGGCGAAGCCACTGGTAGCCTTCAACCGGCTGGCCTCTGGGAAGATATTCGACTTCCAGGGTCTGCTCTCCCCGTTTGATTCGCAGATGAATACGCTTGGTCACGTCCGTGCGCAGGTCGTCCACATTCCTGGGGTCCACAGCTAGCACAGCGTCGCCGTTGCGCAAACCGGCTTTCTCGGCGGCCGAACCCGCCACCAGCCCCTGAACGGTCCGAGGCTGAATATCCATGGTCTTGTGCTGATCGAATCCCAGTTCGTGGATACCCATCTGAACGGTGTGTCGCTCAAAGCAAGGACCGAACGCGTCCGATGCCGGCACCGCGACGTCACCCTTCACAATCACGGCCTCAAATTCTTCGCCGCCCGCGGCGCCCAGTTCTTTCTCCATGGCCTGCTTCCAGGTTTCGGGTGTCAGCTGTTCGCCGTTGTTCCGCCGGGATAACTGGGGAAGCAGAACTGAGTCGAGCGAGACTTTGCCGCCCGAGGCAGCCAGAAGTTTCTGGTTAGTATCGACAAAGTAGAAAAAGCCGCGCTGATACGGCAGACCCTGGACGTTCTTGTCGCGCCAAAACCCTTCCGCGATCTTTTCGTTCGGCAGGTTCCGGAGAGGGTTCGCATAGTACGCCTGGGCAGCGCCATTGACAGCCTTGGCGAACGCAGCCGGCGGGATCAGACCGGCGCGAAACGAAATCCATCGCGAGTAATATTCGGCCAAGCCCTCGCTAAACCAGGATCCTTCAATCCCGTCAGGCAAGCTCAGACCGCCTGCAAAATGGTGCGTCATCTCGTGCGCGATGATCAGCCGAGGAGGATCGTCGTTGGGTACGGTGCCGGCTTCCGGCGCGAAGAGAAGGAATGAATTGGCCAACGCGGCGCCGCCATAGCTCTCGTTGTCTCTGCCGGCACGCATAAAGAAGTAAAAAGGCGTCGAGGTCTTCTCGGCAAAGAACTCGCGCAGTGCCAGGTAAGCCTTTTCCGACCACTGCATCTCCGTCCTGGGATCAAAAGGCGGCGTTCCCAACCACGCCGAGCGGAAGGGGCTTGCAGCCAAATTCTCTGGATAGGCACCTACAGGCCCGGCCAGGTAAAAGCACTCCTGCAGGCGACTGACTGGGCCTGCGAAGTGCACATCTCCTTCTCCGACGCTGGCCACGCCCTTGGCTCCGGCAGGCATGTCACGGAGATCCCATCTTAAGGTGATGTCAAAGTCCTCTTTCGAGTCGGGGAGCACGAGGAAGCCGAACCCGGCGCCGCTCACTCCTCCTCCGTTGGACCGTAAGTCGAAAGGCGGGCCCGGCCAGGGATGGGGAGGATCAAGCCGGGCGCGATAGTGGGCTTTGAACTGAGCCGCCGTCGGCAACGGCAATTCCCATCGGCGCCAGAACAACGACCCGCCTGCATCGGGCGGTTCATCCACCTGCTCAAGCTTGACAGGGCCGTCGTCGCTTCGCACCTCCAGATTCTCGATTCGATCTGCGACGTGCTTCACGCCGGCGAACTCCACCGGAATCCGGAGCGAGAAGCGCTTACCAGCCTCTGGATGAAGTCCGTTTAACTCCAGCGCCACATCGACGGTTGCAACTTTGCCGTCGGCGCCCGGGATGGGACGAAGCGTAATGGCCAACTGGGCGTGGGCCGCAGAGGACGACGACTCGCTCTGTGCCGCCACCCGAGCGACGCTCACACGGAATGCCGCCAGCGTCAACAGAATCGCAAACGTTTGTCTCGCGAGCATGCCGGCTGGTCCTTCACTCTGAGGATCCTGTCGCAGGAGAGGCCAGCGATCGCTGCGCCAACGACGCAAAATCACGCTTGAGTTGCTTCCGGTTAGAGGCATCCAGATAGGCCATGTGTCCGGCCTTGTAGCGGACCAGTTCGACACGCGAACGGGCGTCGGGATCCAGTCCCATATGAGCGAAGACTTGTTCCGTGCCGAAAAAGGGTGTCGCCAGATCGTAGAGACCCGAGATCACGAGCACTCGCATGGACTTGTTCGCCCGCAGCGCGCGGGCAAGAGCCGCGCCGCCGTCGACGGCGGTGGCATCGCTCCAGTCCCATTTGACTGACATCCAATCGCCTCTGTGCTGCGTAGGCGGAGGCCAGCGCCCGCCAAAGGGACCGGCGTAAAGGTCGTCAGTCTTGATGTTGAGCTGCGACTGAAAATAGGGAACGACCAGCGAGCCGGTCCCATGCGTGTCCAGGCTCGGGTCATGCGTGGGATCGTACTCGCCGCTCGGCGAGGTACTGGATGCGGTTGCGCGCACGTCATAGTGCCCGAGGACCTGCTTTTTATCCTGCAGCAACTGGCCGGCGAATTCCTCCATCCCAATCCGCAGATCGTGCTTGGCAATGAAGTCCTCGCTCAGCCCGGTGAAGCGGGACATTTCCTTCGCGACCCGCGTACGATCCGACGACGACAGCCGGTCTCCCTGCAGAAGCGCCACCGAGTATTGCGAGATTGCCCATTCCTCCGACTTCTTGACTGCAGCGTCGAAGTCGTTCTGAAGATCGGCTGGGAGCTTTTTGTGCACAAAGGCGGCTGCGGTATAACTCGGGATCAGCGAGATGAGTTCCTTGTCGGCATCTGCGCTGTGCAATTCCAAAGCGGTGGAAATCAAGACTACGCCGGCAAGATTGAAGTTCTTACTGCTCAATTCGCCGGCGACCCCGGCAGCTCTGAGCGTGCCATAGCTCTCGCCAATCAAAAAGATTGGAGTATCGCGGCGGTAATCGTACTGCGCCAGGAAGACCCGGATAAACTCCGTGATGGAGTCCACGTCTCCCTTGCGGCTCCAAAATTCCTTCCCGAAAGCCGCGTCCGTGGGATAGCTGTAGCCGGTGCCCACTGGATCCACAAAGACCAAGTCAGTCGTATCGAGCCAGGTGCTTTCGTTCTCCGTTACTGCGTAAGGGGGAGGGACTGATGCGTACTCATCCAGATCTTTGACGCGGAAGGGACCCAGCGCCGCCAGCTGAAGCAGCGATGAGTTCGAACCGGGACCGCCGTTCCAGGCAAAGGTCACCGGGCGAATAGACTTGCCTTCCGCGGAATCCAGTTTGTAGTAGACGTAGAAAATGCGCCCATGCGTCTTGTTGAACTCATCGCGAAGAGAGAGAAAACCGGCTCGCGCGGTGTACTTGAGGGCGTTCCCGTTTACCGTAATCTGGTGCTGGGTGACAACCGCCTCGTCGGTCGGCGGTGGCCAGGCCGACGCAGAAGCGGGCTGCGCCTGCGCGGTCCAGCAACCAGCCATGACTACGACCGCAACCCAAGTCCACGCGAATCGTTTCGGCATAGGAGCTAGAAATTGAGCTTCAGCGCAAGCTGCATGACCCGCGGATTGACCGAAGTGTGAGTGATCACGCCGAAGATCGCATCCGCGGTGCTGACATCGGGATTGGCAAACTGAGCGTGATTGAAAGCATTAAAAAACTCCGCGCGGAACAAAAAGTTCATGCGTTCCGAAAAGGAGAACGTTTTTTGCGCCGAAATGTCGTAGTTTTGCTGGCCCGGACCTGTGACTGCGCCGACTGCGCTGTTGCCAAAAGCTGTTCCTACACCGTTTGGCGAAGGATCGATGACCGGCCAGGAAGCGGAGTTCGTGACGGAGTTCAGCGGCATGGTCAGATCCGGGCGATTGATGCAGTTGCCGTTAAAATAGTTATTCAACCGGCTCTTCACCGAACCTGAATTGGCCAACTGCGCGCTCGCACAACCCGGGGCCAGCTGCACCCGGTCGTTCGTAATGCCAAAATCGTTCAAGCTGTTTTGACCTGTGACGGTCAGCCACTGCCCCGTCTGGATCGTCGTCACTCCCGATACTGCCCAGCCGCCCAGAACGCGTCCCTTCAAGCTCGAAAGGTTTTTCGGGCCAGGCAGCGAGTACACGTAGCTGAAGACGAATCGCTGGTTGCGATTGAAGAGTCCCGGCCCGTAGCGGGTTCGTGGATCCGCCGACTGGTTGCCGAGACTGCTGGTGCCGCCGGCGCTGGTCCATTCGGGATCGACTCCGTCCGTATCCATTTCCTTCGACCACGTGTAGGAGGCCAGGAACTGCAGGCCGTTACTGAAGCGCTTGGTCAAACTTGCTTGCAGGCCGTTGTACCAGGACGCACCATTGGATTCGATCTGATTCACCGAAGCGGCATCGGAGGCGAATCCAATCAACGGCAACCGTTGGTGGATGTTGGCGAATTCGTTGTCCGTAGCCCCGTTCACCGGGTTTTGTGGGGTCGCCGACAACGCCTGGTTCAAGCCGCGTTGGCGAATAATCTTTGTGCCGCGGGAACCGACAAACCCAAGATCCAGCAGATAATCCTTGGCCAGCCTGGACTGGATTCCAAGGCTGTACTGCTCAATGATGGGAGGCCTGAAATCCTGCCCCAGGAGAAGAATGTTCTGGTTTGTCGCCTGGGAGTAAGGCTGGAACACGGGAAAGGAAGAAATCGGCGGCGCAGGGCCAAAGGGAGTTTGTTCGCTTGCGCCGCCGTTGCAAGCGGCCTGGCAAACTTGCAGCAGGCCGAACGGGGGAGAACTTAAGGTTTCGAGAATGGCCGCCCCGACCGGGCGCGTGTAGTAGATTCCGTAGCCCGCCCGCACCACCATTCGGTCAGAATTGGGCAACACCTGCCACGCGAAACCTACTCGCGGGGCCAACGCATTCTGGCCAATGCCGGGTATGCCCAGGTTGTTGCCGGTTTTGGTCACGCCTGCCGGGACCGTTCCCTGAAAGTTGGACGGCACGGTATAGCCATTCAGGATTCCCGTGCATGCGGCTGGGCAGCCGGTTTGCGGAGGAGTCGTGTAGAGCGCCGGATCGAAGTTGCCGTTGCGTCCCAATGAATCTCCGAGCTCGCCGATGCGCTCGTAACGCATCCCCAGGTTCAAGGTGAACTGGCGCGTGAGCTTGATGTCATCCTGCGCATAAGCCGACCCGTCCCAGGTGCGCTCATCCCGGTCCGAGAGTCCAACGAAATCGATCGAAACGACAATGTTGCTGAAGGCGGGGAATGCTCCCCCTGTAATGGCATTCGCGAGGCCCAAGCCGTTGTCCGCGGCGTCGAGGCCTAGCAGGAAGTCGGGGAATGTCAGGAAGTCCTCAATGCCATTGGAGCGGAAATCACGCTGAAACTGGTAGCTGCGAGTTACGCCGCCTCCGAAACGGACGTTGTGTTTTCCATGAGTCCAGGCCAGTGAATCCACAATGTCCCAGCTCCCCTGGATCGATCCTGAAGGCGCGCCTCCGCCGGCGGTGCAGCAACTCCCGATGTCCAATGAAGGCAGATCGTTGTAAAACGAGGGCACGGTCGAGCCGATGCTCGAGAACGTGAACGGGTTCGTCTGGTTGCCAATAACAGTGGTGCGATGAAATCCCACGCGCAGTTCATTAATGAGGTTGGAGTTGAAGGTGAACGTGTGCCCAAGGGCCAGCGCCTGGAAACGCTCGGGCGTAAGGCTGGGAGATCCGATAGTGGAGTTCGTATTGGAGATTCCGGCGGAAGGAAACGTCATCGTCTCGTTGCTGTTGGCGATGAAGTATCGCGCGAAGAAAGTGCTGCGCGGGTTCTGCACATAGTCCACATTCGCCAGGTATTGGTCTTCGTTGAACCTGCAGGCGTCCTGCAAGATCGTCAAACCGCTGGCGGTTTGCGGATTCGGGATCAGATAATTCCCGTTGGGCTGCTTCATCTGGAGCAAGGCGAGGGCTACCGGATTGATGTTGTAAGGATTCGGCGTCCCGTTTCCGTTGGGTGAGCTTGCGTCGATAGCCGGGAAAAGGAAAGGTGGCAGCCCGGCCTGGATTGCCGCGTTTTCCAGGGCGCCGGTTTGACCGTTAAATACCTGAGCAATGCCGAGAGCTGACCGGTCATTGGTCAGAGGAGGCAGAAACATGGTTGAAAAGCAGCCCGCTGTGACGCCGTTCCGCTGACGGGTCCCCTGGTACGAGCCGAAGAAAAATACTTTGTCTTTCTTGAGAGGACCGCCCAAGGTTCCGCCAAACTGATTCTCGTCGAGGACGCCCCTCGGCTGACCGGCTTGTATAAAGAAGTAGTCGTTAGCATTCAAAACCGTGTTGCGGAAAAATTCGAACACGTTGCCGTGGAAGCTGTTCGTCCCGGACCTCGTCATCAGTTCCACGCTGGCTCCCGCATTCCGGCCAAAGCTGGCGTCGTATTGGCCCGTCTGGACCTTGAATTCCTCAATGGTGTCGGGATTAGGAATGGGGACGCCCCCGCCGCCCGGGCCTCCAGAAAGGTCGTTCACCTGCAAGCCATTCATCTGAAAATTGTTGTCGATCGAGCGATTGCCGTTGGCATGAATGCTCGCATCGTTCCCGAACCCTCCGATAATGCCGGATAACCCACCGTTTCCCCGTCCCAGGTCCGTGGCATTGTTCACAGGAGCAATGACTCCGGGCGAAAGCGACAGGATCTGAGTGTAGTTTCGTGTCACCAGGGGAAGGCTGGTCACAGCCTCTTCGTTCACCACCCGTCCCAAGGCGCTCGATTCGGTCTGCACCATTTCCTCATTGGCGCGCACTTCAACTTTTTCTGCAATGGCTCCGGGTTGGAGTGTGAAAGTTATCTTGGCAATTTCGGTCACGACAACCTGGATGTTGGACTGCGCGACGGTTTTGAATCCGGTCTTCTCCACGCTCACCGTATATGTCGCGGGAGACAGCAGAGCCGCCCGAAACGTTCCATCCGATGCCGATACGACGCTGCGCGTCTCCCCCGTGGACGAGTTTCTCACCGTCACCGAAGCACCCGAGACTGTTGCTCCGCTGCTGTCCACGACTGTCCCGGTGATGGCGCCTGTCCCCGCAGTCTGCGCGGCAATGCGAAAGGGAACGAAGCACAACAGAAGTAGGCATGCCAGCATCGATGCGCGCTTCATCATCGTCCTCCTGTGATTCGCCCAGCGACCGACGTCGCGGAAGTTCGGACTCCCAAACACTGCAAATGTCGAACTGATCGCGTGAGAATGCTTATGGTCAGCGGAATGTAGATCAACAAAAATTAAAAGTCAAGCGGTATATTTACAAAAACATTTGACTCGGCGACTCCCCCTCTTGTATCGTTTCGCAAGTCAAACGTCCTTATCCGCGCGCCACCACCAGCGTCTAAACCGTGCCTGAGACATTTCGCTTCATGGAGGGCAAAGCGTAACGTGGCGAAGTCATCGACTCGTGCGGTTTCAACCTCCGGCGACCATCGTGGGAGTGTGGGCGCCGAAGGCGGTCGCAAATACATCCAACTCAACCCCCAGGCTCCATTTAGTGACGGCGTTCTGGTGGGGAACACTCTCTATCTATCGGGCCGCATCGGGCTCGACGAGTCGAACAAGCAACTTCCGGGGGACATTGAGACCGAAGCGCGCAATGTCATGGACGGCGTTCGAAAGGTCTTGCAGCGCGCTGGAATGCAGATGGACGACCTGGTTTACGTGCAGGTCTTCTGCCCGGACGTGTCTCTGTGGGAGCGCTTCAACACAGTCTATTGCTCCTACTTCAGCAATAAAATGCCGGCGCGGGCATTTGTCGGTTCCGGCAAGCTGCTCTTCGACGCGCATTTTGAAGTGCAGGGAATTGCCGTCAAGACCTGATCTGGTTCCTGCTGATCCCGAGTAACCTGCCAGGAAATGTGGAATACTCGAATGAGTCGGTCGTTACCTGTCGATCGTTATCTGTCAATCGTTATCTGTCAATCAAGGCAGATGATTGGCTGGCACCCGAGACCCACGAAGGAGTGAAATCACGGTGAAGCCAAGCGAGAAAGAATACCTCTTCAATTTTGTCGCCCGACTCAGTGATTCCCTGGGGCAGACTTTGGGCAAGTTCTGCGAAATCGTGGTGCATGATTTCAGCGCCCCTGAGAGCTCCATAGTCGCCATCGCCAACGGCAGCCTTACGGGGCGGGTGGTGGGCGACACTCTGGATGCGCTGGGTTTTCAATTGCTTAAGAACAATCCGCCGGCGGACCTCTTGAATTACCGCACCAAAACCAAAGACGGCAAGGAGTTGCGATCCTCCAGCATCTTTCTCCGCGACGAGAAGGGGATGATTTTCGGGGCGCTGTGCATGAATGTTGACGTATCGGGCCTGCAGAAGGCCCAGGAATGGCTGCAAGAGGCATTGGGCGCTGCCAGCACGACGATCGACGAGCGCTTCGAACACTCGGTGGACGAAGTCCTGGAAACTTTGATCCAGAATGCCATTTCCAGCATCGGCAAAAAGACGCCCGATATGACCCGTGAAGACAAGGTCGCGGTCGTCGCCTACCTCGAAACCAAAGGCGCGTTTCTCATCCGCTACTCGGTGGAACGCGTAGCAGACCTGCTGGGCCTGACGAAATACACCATCTACAACTATCTGGACGAAATCCGCAACAAGCAGCAGGCCGGTGAGCTTGATACCGCCCGAACGCGATGAATCTCCCGTCACGCGGGCCATCGCTATAACAGCCAACCAGAAGCCAACGACTCACGCCTATTTGCCGGCTTCAATCAGCGCCATCACATCACGGCTGAGCTGGGCGCGGGAGGGCACATCTTCGTACATCGCATGCCCGCCCACGTAGCACTTGAAGTGAATCGCTTGCTCCAGATTGGGCGGCAGCTGGCGGTCGATTTCGGCTCCAATCGCACACGGCAGAAACGAATCGTACATGCCCGCTGCAACCAGGATTTTCATACGGGGGTTGAGCGCAAGCGCCTCCTCCGTTCCCGGCAGCGGTGGACCGAGACGGGGCGGGCCCTCCCCGCGCCGGCTCGCTTCCTCCATCGCGGCCTTCATCTCCTCCGGAGTGACCTTGGCGGTGGCATAGTCCCAGCGCTCGTTGACGGACTCAGGATACGTTCCGCTCGGAGCGAAGCCTTCCTCAATCTTTTCCAGCCCTATGTAGGGCAAGCTGGTGCGATAGCCCAGTTCGTGCCGCAGATGGTGAAGGATCACCGCTGCATCGCCATCTCCCGGCGCGGTTGTGCGGCGCAGGTCGAACATGTACAGCTCTTTCTTCTGATCCTTCAACAGACCGGTGCGAAACTGGCGGGGCGTGATCACCAGCGTCTTGCGATCGATTTGCTCCTGCGGAAGCCCCGTGAAGCGTGCGAGCTGGTCCACTATTGCCGTGCGTTCCGTGTCGGGCAGACTATCGACGTGAGCTAGGGCAGGAGCATAGCTTTCCCGCACCCAATGTTCAGCCGCCTGGCGTATGCTCTCCGGATCTTTTCCCAAGCTGGGGGGAGTTTTGCCGTAGTAGAGCGCGGTGGAAGCCATATCCACAATGCGCAGCGCGGAGCGCAATTCGGAAGAACCATAACTCTTGTTCAGCCCCCATCCGCCCGAGATCAGCACCAGGCCATTGACGTTGATGCCGCGTTTCTCCAGAGCATAGCCGACGCTGGCCGCGCGCCCCGCTCCCCAACTCTCGCCCGCGAGGAAAACCGGCGCGTCGTCGGCATCATGCAGTAAGCGCCAGGCGCGCACGAACTCCGTGACCGACGCGACATCGCCGACGGTCCCATAGAATTCGGCGCCGTACTCGGCCTTCGCCGGCCGGCTGAAGCCGGTGCCGATCGGATCGACGAGCACCAGGTCCGTTGCCGGGAGCCAGCTGTCGGGATTGTCGACCAGCCGTCCATCCTGAGCCAACTTTGGACCAACGATGTGAAAATGGAGCAGCGCCGAGTCTGCGCCGGGCCCTCCATTCCAGACAAATGTGACCGGCCGGTGTCCGGCCGACGAAGACAGTCGATAAGCGGTGTAAAACATGTATCCGTGGGGCTCGCCCGTTTCGACGTCACAGATCGCGATGCGGCCGACTTCTGCTGTGTACTTCAGCACCTTGCCGCCGATCTGCGCCTGCTGCTGGGTTACGACCGGAGGCTCCTCGCCCGCTACCGTCACGGGCAGACAGAGAGAAAGAAAAACGAGAACAAAAACGGCAGTCAGCGGGATCAGATTCTCGCTGCGGTGTTTCCCCCAACTCACTCGGTCCATCGTTTCCTCCTCAATCATCCGCCCCGCACGCTGGCTTGGACGATACTCAAGGCAAGCTGGCGGGTCAAATATTTTTCAATTGCGTGCGGCAGATATTGACTTTTTGTTGAAGCTGAATTCTGAGGGATGTGATCGGGAGACCGAATCTTGAGCTGCTTTTCTGGAAACCATCGATGGAACAAACGCTGGCTATGACGCTGCTTTGTTCACGAACTTGTGACACAAGGCCTCCATCCGGATCGATGTTCGCGGCCTTGACCGGGGTGACCCGCGGTCCTTCCCGAAGGTAACCATTGGCAAGCGGCGACGTCAGGCGAGAATTGACTCGGGGAAATCAAACTGATTCAGGACTCGTCCACCAGGCTCGTGGAAATTCGCGGGCTGACGGTCACCTATGCGCCCGAAGCGGGTGCGCCCATAGTCGCGCTCGACCGCGTCAATCTTGACGTGTGGCCGGGCGACGTCGTCGGCATTATGGGCGAGTCCGGCTCGGGAAAAAGCACTCTGGCCGCGTCGCTGTTGCGGCTGCTGCCGGCGACGGCGAGCTGCGCGGGAACGATCCGCTTCGAAAATCGTGACCTGCTGAAAATGAACGAGCGCGAGTTGCGCGCGGTGCGCGGAGCGCGCTTGGCACTGATTCCGCAGGATCCCGCAGTCTGCCTGAATCCGGTCATTCGCGTCGGAGAGCAGATCGCGGAGGTGATCCGAGCTCACATGCCCATCAGCCGCGCTGAGCGCACTGCGCGCGTCAAAGAGCTGCTGCGCGAGGTGTGCTTTGACGAGCCGGAACGAATCATCGCCGCGTATCCACATCAGCTGAGCGGGGGCGAGCGGCAGCGGGTGGTGATTGCACAGGCCGTCGCCTGCCGTCCGGCTCTGGTCATTGCCGATGAGCCCACCGCGAAGCTCGACCCGGCAATTCAGAATGACATCCTGACCCTCCTGCTCTCTCTGGTTGGCCGCAGCGGCGCGGCAATGCTGCTGATTACGCACGATCCGGCCATCCTTGCGGGACTAGCTACTCGCATCGCGGTCATGTATGCGGGTCGCGTCGTCGAGGAAGGGACGAAGGAAGACGTTCTTCTGAAGCCACTGCATCCGTACACCCAGGGCCTGGTACGACTGACGGAGAACTTGAGAAATCCCCACTTGTCGCACAGGACGCGAGAAATGGGGCACCCGCGCCAGGTCCAGAACTCGGGTCGTTCCTTTTTTCAGACCATTGCTGGCGAACCGCCAAGCCTGGCCCACATGAAGCCCGGGTGCCAGTTCGAGCCTCGCTGTGAAGCGCGCCTGCCGGTATGTGGAACCCGAGATCCAGAAGCATCTACCCAGCCCGACGCCCACCGTGTGAGCTGCTTTCTTTATGGCAACTGAGACCCACGTCTGTGCCGCTCCGGATTCGGTCCGCTTACGAGTCGAAGGGCTGAGCCGCCGCTACTGGCGCAGCAGCGCGGCGTTGGGCAAGCGTTCTGCGGTGCAGGCCGCGGACGACATCAGCTTTGAGATTTCGCCCGGCAAAACGCTGGCACTGGTGGGACGTTCCGGGTCGGGCAAATCGACCGTGGCGCGATGCGTGATGCGGCTGGAAAAACCGGACGCGGGCAAGATGTGGATTGGCGATACGGACATCGCCCAGCTAGACTCAGCGGCGCTGGCCCCGTTCCGCTCCCGGATTCAGATGGTTTTTCAGGATCCGATCACAGCGATGAATCCGCGCATGTCGGCCGCTGAAATCATCGAGGAGCCCCTGCTCATTCAGCGACGCGGAAACCCGGAAGAACGACGCAACCGCGTCGCGCAATTGCTGGACGCAGTGCACGTCCCCGCCGCCTGGATGGACCGGCGTGCTGCCGAATTCAGTGGAGGGCAGCAGCAACGGCTGGCCATCGCGCGGGCGCTTGCTCTGGGGCCGAAATTGCTCGTGCTGGATGAAGCTTTGTCAGGGCTGGACCTTTCCACGCAGGCGCAGATTGCGAATCTGCTCTTTGAACTGCAGGCTGCTCTCTCGTTGACGTATCTCCTCATCTCGCATGACCTGGAACTGGTTGCGCGCATGGCGGACACAATCGCGGTTATGGCGGCGGGGAAGATCGTGGAGCAGGGACTGGCTGGGCAGATCGTCTCTGATCCCCAGCACCGGGAAACCAGATCACTGCTGGGGGCGGCACGACATATCCGAGCGTCAAGCACCGCAGCGCGAGGGACATCCGCGTGAGATATCTTTCAGCACGCCTGCTGCGGGCGGTTGTGCTTCTGCTCGGAGTCTCCGCTCTTTGCTTTCTGTTCATGCAAATGGCGCCGGGCAGCTTCTTCGACGAGATGCGCCTGAACCCGCAGATTTCGCCGGAGACCATTGCCAGCCTGCGCTCGCACTACGGACTCGACCGCCCCATTGCCTACCGCTATGCCCGCTGGATGATGTCGGTCGCCAGGGGAGATCTCGGCTATTCGATTGCTTATAACGCTCCAGTCGCGCCACTGCTCTGGACGCGCGCGAAGCATACCCTGCTGCTCACTTCCGTCGCCCTGCTTTTCGCCTGGGGAATCGGCGTGCCCATCGGCATTTACACGGCGGCGTCTCGCGGGCGGGCTTTCGACAAAGTTGTTGGAACAACGAATTCCCTGTTGATCGCCGTTCCCGAGATTGTGATTGCCCTCGCGTTGCTGGCGGTTGCGGTGCGCTGGCGGATCACCCCCATCGGCGGCATGATGTCGCTTGGTTTCGAAGAGCTTTCGCTTTTTGAGAGGCTGCGGGATCTCGCTCTGCATATGGTTTTGCCCGTCTCCATTCTGGTGCTGGGCAGTGTTGCGGTCGTGGAGCGGCACATCCGGGCCGGAGTGGCTGAGGCTCTCAACAGCCCGGCGCTCCGGTTTGCCCGCGGGCTGGGCATTTGCAGGACGCGGCTGCTGTTTCGGCACGCGCTGCCGCTTGCCGCCAATCCTGCTATCTCTCTGTTTGGGCTCTCCCTGGCCGGCCTGCTCGGCGGATCGCTGCTGGTGGAAGTGATCACGGGATGGCCTGGCCTGGGACCGCTGATTCTCGAGGCCACACTGTCCCGCGATCTGTACGTAGTCGTTGGGGCTGTGATGCTTTCCGCGGTTTGCCTGCTGACTGGAAACCTGATCGCCGATTTATTACTGCTTGCTGCCGACCCGCGGATTCGCGCAGGAGAACCCCATGCGAACTAAGCGGATGATTTTCGTTCTAGCGTTGTCGCTTGTGATCCTGCATCTGGCGATCCTGTTCGCAGGCTTCATCGCGCCTTATGATTCCACGGCGCAGAACCGCGAATTCTCCTATGCTCCGCCAACCCGGCTGCATTTTCGCGATGCTTCCGGCTTCCACTGGCGTCCGTTTGTGTATGGGTCCGTGCCGGACCTCGATTCGTATCGCGAGGATCCGAGCGTCGAGTATCCCCTGCGCTTGTTCGTGCGCGGCGACAGCTACCGCTGGCTTTGGTTAGTCAAGGGGAACGTTCATCTCTACGGAGTCGATGCGCCGGGGCGAATCCTGCTCCTGGGCGCCGATTTGTATGGGCGCGACGAGCTCTCTCGCCTCGTGACGGCGGGGCAGATCTCGCTGGCGGCAGGACTGCTCGCCACTTTCGTCACTCTCGCGATCGCGACGATCGTGGGCCTGGTTTCCGGATACTACGGGCGCTGGGTGGATGAATCGCTGATGGGCGGCTCGGAACTGTTCTTGTCTCTGCCCTGGTTCTATTTCCTGGTTGGCGTGCGGGCGTTCTTGCCCCTCCATCTGAGCCCGGAAAGCACTTTTTTCCTGCTGATCGCGGTGATCGGGGTCATCGGATGGGCACGGCCGGCGCGGCTGGTGCGAGGCCTCGCGCTGAGCGCTCGCCAGCGCAACTATGTCCTGGCAGCGCGAAGTTTCGGCGGTTCCGATCTCTATCTTCTTCGCCGCCATCTGCTGCCCGAGATGGCCGGCATTCTGTTGACCCAGGCCGCCCTGCTCATCCCGCAATATATTGCGGCGGAAGCGACCCTGTCGTTCTTCGGATTGGGCATCAGCGAACCGGTGGCCAGTTGGGGAAACATGCTGAGCGCGTTACAACAGTACACTGTCCTGGTGTCCTACTACTGGCTGCTGGCGCCGGCGGCCGCGCTCGTCATTACTTCGGTTATGTATTGGCTGCTGGCCGACGCCCTTCATCACTGGTTACAATTTCATTCAATCTAACCAAGTTCTGTGGGAAAGGTCGAACATGAAAACCATAGCTCGCCTTTCTCTATTCGTGTGCCTGCTGGCGTCCGTCGCTATCGCAGGCGTGCTTCCCGCGCCCCTCGGTCCCGGGGAAGAAGTGCAGCAAGTCCCGAGCGGCGTGGGGCTCTATGGTGGCCGGCTCGTGATCGGACAGCGGGCCGAGCCCAAGACCCTTAATCCCGTGACCGCTGCCGACGCGCTTTCACGGGAGGTGATCGGCCGCTGCAACGCGGACCTGATCAGCATTAACCGCGAATCCCAGAAGACCGAGCCTGCGCTGGCCGAATCGTGGAAGATATCGGCCGACGGGCGCGTATTCACGCTAAAACTGCGGCAGGGCATTCGCTTTTCCGACGGACATCTTTTCGACGCCGACGACGTGGTGTTTTCGTTCAATGTCTACCTCGATGAAAACGTGGGTTCACCGCAGCGAGATTTGCTGATCATCGACGGCAAGCCGCTGAGTGTCACAAAAATCGACCAGTACACCGTGCGCTTCACCCTGCCGCGTCCCTATGCGGCCGCCGAGAGGCTCTTCGACGGATTGGCGATGTTGCCCCGGCACCTGCTGGAAAAGCCCTATCGTGAGGGGCACTTCGATCAGGCATGGTCGCTGAATGCAGCGCCCGCCGAGATCGCCGGGCTGGGACCGTTTCGCGTGAAGCAGTACGTTGCCGGGCAGCAGATCGTGCTGGAGCGGAACCCGTACTACTGGAGAGTCGATCGCGACCAACATCGTCTGCCGTACCTCGACGAGCTGGTTTTTCTTTTCGTTGGCAGTGAGGATCAGCAAATTTTGCGCTTCGAAGCGGGCGAGACGGATATGGTAAGCCGGCTGAGCGCTGAAAACTATGCTCTGCTGTCGCGCGAGCAAGGACGCGCGTCGTGGCAACTCGCCGACCTCGGCCCCAGCCTGGAATACAACTTCCTGGTTTTCAATCTCAACGACTTGGGTGGCAAGAAGCTCAACGAAATCGCGCGGAAGCAAGCATGGTTCCGCGACCTCAAGTTCCGGCAGGCGGTCTCGGCGGTCATTGACCGCGACTCGATTGTCCGCCTGGTGTATGGCGCGAAAGGCTCGCCGCTTTGGGGCAACGTTGGTCCGGGAAACAAGCTGTGGATGGATCAGTCCATCCCGCATCCGCAACGTTCGCTGGAGGCGGCACGGAAGTTGCTGCAGTCGGCGGGATTCTCCTGGAACGGCTCGAACCAACTGCTGGACTCTTCCGGCAAGCCGGTCGAATTCTCGCTCGTGACCAGCTCGTCGAACACGCAGCGCATGAAGATGGCGACGCTGCTTCAGGATGACCTGGCGCACCTGGGCATACAGGTGCATATTGTGCCGCTCGACTTCCGCGCCATGATCGACCGGGTCTTCCAGAGCTTCGACTATGAGGCCGCCATTATGGGCCTGGGCGGTGGAGATCCGGATCCGAACCCGGAGATGAACGTGTGGCTGTCGAACGGCAGCACGCACCTGTGGCACATGGGCGAAACCCAGCCCGCAACGGACTGGGAGCGCGAGATCGATCAGCTGATGCAACAGCAGATGATCACGCTGGACTATGAAAAGCGGAAGCGCCTCTATGACCGCGTGCAAGAGCTGATCGCCGCGAATCTGCCGTTCATCTTTCTGGCCACGCCCGACGTTCTGGTCGCGGCCAGAAACCAGGTGGGCAATTTTCATCCTGCGGTGCTCGATCACTACACGCTGTGGAACGCCGACCAGCTATACCTGCGCCCGCGCGGCCAAGGAGTGGAAAGCGCCGGTGTCAAGTGACGGTTGCGCCAAAACTACAGCCCGAGCGGCACGCCTATTGGCCGGATGAACGCCTGGTGGCCGAATGCCGCAAAGGCAGCGAGCAGGCCTGGGCTGCGCTCGTCGACAAGTACAAGAATCTGATTTACTCCATCCCCGTCAAGCTCGGCATGTATGACGAGGCCGCCGACATTTTTCAGGCGGTATGTCTTGACCTGCTTTCCGATTTGCCCAAGCTGCGCGAGCCGCGCGCCCTGCCCAAGTGGCTGATGCAGACTTGCTATCGCAAGTGCCTGCAATACCGGCGCAAAGGAGCGAGTCTGGTTCCCCTGGCCGGCGACGGAAGTGACGATGTTCCGGCTGACGCCGATCAGTCGCCGCTTCCCGAAGATCTTCTGGGCCAGCTGCAGAAAGAACAGGCGCTGCGCGACGCTCTGGCTCAACTCAACTCCCGATGCGAACGCATGGTACGCATGCTGTTCTTCGAATGTCCGCCCCGCCCCTACCAGGAAATTGCGCGCGACCTCGGTCTGGCCACCGGCTCGATCGGTTTTATTCGCGGTCGCTGCCTCGAAAAGCTTAGGAAGCGGCTGGAAGAGATGGGATTCTAAAATGAGCGCCGGTCCGGCCCAGCAACGGGAATCCGATGCCATTCTCGAGCGGCTGCTGGCTGAGCCGGATGACGCCGCCCGGCGCAATCTGGTGCTGCGCTGCCCCACCGCCAATTGGGAAGAGATTGTCTCGTTACTCTGCGACCGTGTGCGCCAGGAGGTTCAGGTCAGCACGGCGCGGGCGCAGCACATGGCGGATGCGGCCATGCTTGCGGCCGAAACCGTGGGCAGTAAAGTGGCGCAGGGTAAGAGCCGGCGAGCCAAAGCCAACACGCTGTATGCGATGGATCAACACGAGGCGGCGGTCGAGATGCATCAGCACGCCGCGGCTCTGTTTGAAGAAGCCGGGGAGAAAGGCGAGCTGGCGCGGACTCTCAGCGGCACGATCCAGCCTCTGCTGCTGCTGGGCCGATACGACGATGCGCTCGCCGCCGCCGAGCGCGCCCGCGCCATTTTTGCCGAGCAAGGAAATACCTGGCGCCAGGCGAGGCTCGAGATCAACGTCGGCAACATCTACCAGCGGCAAGACCGGTTCGAAGAAGCGCTCGAACACTATCAGCGCGCGTATCAGGATTTGCTCTCGCGCGACGATGCTGAGGGACTGGCCGCGGTTTTGAGCAACCTTTCTCTTTGTTACATCAGCCTGAACGAGTTTCCCAAAGCTCTGGAGTTTCATCGGCGCGCGCGCCGGCATTGCCAGGAAAAAGGCATGCCGATCCTGGTTGCGTACGCCGACTACAACATCGCCTACTTGTATTTCTTGCGCGGCAAATACGGGCGCGCCATCCAGATGCTGCGCGACGCGATGGCGAGCGCAAAAAAAGCGGAAGACGCCTATCAACTCGCGCTTTGCGATCTGGACCTGTCGGAGATTTATCTCGAGGTCAACCTCGTCGCGGAAGCCGCCGACCTGTCGCGGATGGCGCACGAAGGGTTTGAAAAGCTGGGCTTCGGATACGAGGCCGCCAAGGCGCAGGCATTCGCCGCGATTGCCGCCAGCCGCCAGGGACAGGCATTCGAGGGCCTTCAGTTGTTCGTCCAGGCGAAGGAGGGCTTTGTCCGGGAAAAGAACCACGCCTGGCCGCCGCTCATTGACCTTTATCAGGCGCTCGTTCTTCTTCAGGAAGGGCGGCTCTTCGAAGCGCGCCGTCTCTGCGCTTCCGCATTGGACTTCTTCCGAGCGTCCACCATGCGGCGGAAGGCCGTTCTCGCCGACCTGCTGCTGGCTCGGATCGCATTGCGCATGAACGACGCGGCCACGGCGCGGCTGCACTGCGATGCGGCACTCCAGCAGGCCCGGCAGCTGGACTCGCCCATGCTGCTCTACCAGGCCGAGCTCCTTCTCGGTGAGATCCATCAAGCCGCCGGCGATGAACCTCAGGCGTATGCCTGCTATTCGCGGGCCCGTACCTCGCTCGAGACGTTGCGCGGAAGCCTGCGCGCCGAGGAACTCAAGATCGCATTCTTCGATAACAAGCTGGGGCTCTACGAACACCTTGTCGACCTTTGCCTGCGGCGGAAGGATGCATTGCAGGAGGCCTTCGGCTACATCGAGCAGGCCAAGTCGCGATGTCTGATGGACCTGATGACCCAGCCGGTTCACGTCGCGCCCGACAACGACGCCGGACAAAGTGAACTGGTGCGCTCCATTCGCAATCTGCGCGAGGAGCTGAACTGGTATTACAACCTGATCGAGCGCGAGCAGCTTCGCCCGGAGGAAAACTCCCAGGCCCGAATCGAGAAGTTGGAGCAGCAAGCCAGAGCGCGAGAAACCGCGCTCACCCGGGCTTTGCAAGAGGCCACTGTCACCGAGGTCAACCAGGCTGGCATCCAGGCGCCGACCAACATTCCGCTGGAGGAGATTCGCGCTTCGCTTCCTGCGGACACACTTCTGGTCGAATATTTTTCGGTTGGCGACAAAATTCTCAGCTGTGTCCTCGGCCAGGACGACTTGCAAATCCACCCGATTACTCTTCAATCGCGGGTGCAACGGCTATTGCAGCTGCTGCAATTTCAGCTGGCCAAGTTCCGGCTCGATCCGCAGTACGTGAGCAAGTTTCAGGACTCGCTGCTCGAATCAACGCAGGCACACCTGAAGAGCCTTTACGAGGAATTGCTTGCGCCTCTGAGCGGCTCCCTGCCGGCAAAGCGGCTCGTTTTTGTGCCCCACGGTTCGTTGCACTACGTGCCCTTCCACGCTTTGTATGACGGAGAGCGCTATCTCGTCGACCGCTTCGAGATTTCTTACGCTCCCAGCGCCAGCATCTATTCGCTGTGCCAGCGCAGCCGCGCTGAGCACGACGGCGAGCCATTGCTCATGGGAATTGCCGACGCCCAGGCGCCCTCCATCCTAGACGAGGTTCTCGCGCTGAAGACGCTCCTGCCCGCGGCCCGGCTCTTCACCGGCGGCGAGGCCACGCAGAAAGTACTAGAGCAACATGCGCCCGGCAGCCGGATTCTCCACATCGCCACGCATGGCTCCTTCCGCCAGGACAATCCCATGTTTTCCTCGATCCGGCTGGGCGATTCCTATCTGAGTTTGCATGACTTGTACCACCTGAAGTTGCCGGTTGACCTGGTGGTTCTGAGCGGCTGCGCCACCGGCGTGAGCGTCATCAAGCCCGGCGACGAGCAGATGGGTTTGGTTCGCGGTCTGCTGCAGGCAGGCGCTCAGTCTCTGGTACTCAGCTTGTGGGATGTTCACGACCGCAGCACCAAGGAGTTCATGGTCAGCTTCTACAAGCTGCTGCAACAGGGCTTGGCCAAGGCCTCGGCTCTCCGGGAAGCCATGATCGACCTGCGCGCGCGTTACCCGCACCCCTACTACTGGGCTCCTTTCCTACTGATAGGAAAGGGGTAAGCGACGAACCAATATTTTTCGCTTGGCCTATATTTTCTCCTCCCCTGCGTGCCCTTATTTACCAGAGCCAAGGAATAGTCCTCCAAGGCAGGATCTGCCAGGGTGGATCGTTCCTAACCCCAAGTGCGAGGTTGAAGATGGAGCATTTTCACCAACAAGTCTGGGCCGATTTCGTACGCGGAGTTTCGACCCAGCAGGCCAAGACCGGACCGTCGCAAGACCGCGAGCTACGCCGGGAACTGGAATCGCACCTTGAAAGCGGATGCGAACCCTGCACCGCTTCTTTCGGAGTCTGGAAGCAGGTTTACGGCCTCGCAACGCGCGAAAGCGCCTACACTCCGCCCGACGACGTGGTCCGCATGACGAAACTGGAGTTCACGGCGCAGAGCCAGCAAGCGGGGGAAGCGTGCGATGCCGGCCTGGTGTTCGACACGTTTTCGCAGCCGGCGCTGGCCGGTGTGCGCTCCTCGGCAGCTGCGGCGCGGCAAATGGTCTATGAAGCTGACGGGTTCACGGTGGACTTGCGCTTCGAGCGCACCAGTCCGAAGACGGTCCACCTGTTCGGCCAGGTACTAGACGCCGATCGATCTCGCAGCGTGCTGGCAATCTGTCCGGTGATGCTCTGCGGCCAGAATGGTGCTTTACTGGCCGAGGACAAGACTAACTATCTCGGCGAGTTTGACCTGCAATTCGAAGCTCAGGATCACCTGAAGCTTTCGATCTGGGTGAGCGGCAGCAAGATGATTCGCATAGCTTTATCGAACCTGCATCCGAAAGCGGATGCTTGATCGAGGTCGAGTAAGACTGACGCCGGTAACCTTTGGCGGATTACAAGCGTAAGTAGCGCAAGGACATAGCCTCCCCTACACTTTCGGGACTAGTTCCCGAATCGGGAGAAACACAAAACATGAAGACTGCATTCCAGAGCCTAGTGACCGGCAAGAAGTTCTTCGCATTCGTATGCGTGCTAGTGCTGTCGCTCGGCTGGTGCGTGCCTTCGTCACAGGCCCAGGCGCCGGCTCCGACGCGCCTGATTGTGCGCGACTCCCTGGGCTTGCCGGGAATCAACCTGACCTGCCTGTTGCTGAGGTGCAATGTGGTCCGTGGCCTGGGCGATCCCCAGGGTCAGTTGTTCCTGATTACGTTCCCGCCGATCCTGGAACCGGTGACGTCCCTGCTTCGGATCAATCTCCAGCTCGGGATCGTCGACGTTGAGCTCGATCAGGCAATCTCTTCGCGAGACTCAAACGCCGGCGCAGTGCCCTCCTATCTGACCGATCAAGCGCCTACACCGTACTACGGCGCTACGGTCTGGCACGGATACCTGGTGCAGCCCGGCAATCAGTTGATCGGCACCATGCGGACGCAAAACACGCTTGGCGTGGCCGGCGCCGGAGCGAAGGTCGCAATGATCGACACGGGTGTCGATCCTACGCACCCGGTTCTGCGGGGAGTGCTGGTCAACGGCTACGACTTTACGCGGAACGTGAGCGGCGGCTCGGAAGACTCTGACGTCAACGTTACCCCCGATCCTGATGATGCCCAGGCTGCCGTGGTCAACCAGAGGACGGTTGCGGTGTTGGATCAGCGCACCGTCGCAGTGCTGGATGGATCGAACTACTCAGCCTTCGGCCACGGAACCATGACGGCCGGCATCGTCCACCTGGTTGCGCCCCAGGCCCAGATCATGCCGCTGAAAGCCTTTGCCGCGAACGGGTCGGGGTATGAATCCGACATTCTCCGCGCTATCTACTACGGGGTGCAAAACGGCGCCAATATCATGAGCATGAGTTTCGATTTTACGAACTCGTCGAAGGAGCTGGCTTCGGCCGTCAAGTACGCGCAAGGAAAGGGCGTCGTGATGGTCGCATCGGCCGGGAATGACGGCGAGTACGAATTCGTCTATCCCGGCGCGCTGCCTGGCGTCATCGACGTAGCGTCCACCTCGGATCAGGACACACAATCCACCTTTACCAACTACGGCACACCCCCGGTTTTCATGAGCGCGCCTGGGGAAGGCATTATGACGCTGTATCCGTGGGGAACCTATGCCGCGGGCTGGGGCACTTCGTTCAGCACGCCGTTGGTGGCCGGTACGGCGGCGCTGATGCTGGGCAAGAATGGCAATTGCAGTCCGGCGAAAGTCAGCTCAGGGCTGGCGCATGCCGATAACATCTTCAACCCGGAACTGGGCTGGGGACGGCTCGATACCTACCAGGCAGTGAAAAGCTGCCACGGCGGCCTGCTCTAACGAACTGATGGGAGTACTGACCCCCAATCCGTGCCTGGACCCGGGAGACTTGCTGCTGCGGGTGAAGGAACTGGAGGAACAGCATTCCCGCTTCCGCAACTCCCTGATCTGCGCCTTTAACCAGTTGCTCGACCTGAAAGACATCGGCACGGGCGTCCACAGCACGCGCCTGGCGGAGTGGGCCATCCGCGTGGCCCGCAAGCTGAATGTTCCCGAACAGCATCTTCATCAGGTTGAAGTGGCCGCCCTGCTGCATGACATCGGCAAGGTCGGTGTGCCCGACGCGATCCTGAAGAAGCAAGGGCCGCTCACTGCCGAGGAACGCGCCCTGATCAACCGCCACCCCGAATACAGCTGGTCCATTCTGCGGCTGCTTCCGGGCCTGGAGGAAGCCAGTCTGTACGCCCTGCACCATCACGAGAATATGGATGGATCGGGTTATCCCGCGGGCCTGAAAAGTCATGAGATCCCGCCGGTGTCGCGAATTGTTTCTGTGATTGATGCCTACGATGCGATGGTGTCGAACCGCTGCTATCGCAAGGGGCTTCCTCACGCCGAAGCCACGCGCCGGCTGCTGGAAAGTTCCGGGTCGCAATTCGACCTTGAGGTGGTGAAGGCGTTCATACCACTCGCGGAGCGCGAGTCCGACGCCGTCTTCGCCGCAGCCGGAACCAGCGCCGAAGCCGCCCTGTAGAAGAAACGTCCAACGCTATCTGTCTGCGTCCATGTCTGACAAGGCAAACAGGCCATTCGTGGAAAAGACGCCCACGAGAGTCCAGACTACGTGGCGGAGGACGGAGTCTGCTGCGAACTCGTCTCCGCTGATTTTCCCTGCTAACAGTGAAAAATACAGGGACTTTTCTCATTTTGATGGTCCGAAATTGCCTTCGACGCGCGGATCGACCGTATTTTCTGCGAGATGGTTCTTTCAAGCCGGAAACCGGAACAGGGACGTATCAGGGAAAGAGCAGGGAACGAACAGGTATCTTGTATGCGTGAACAGGGAATTTTGGAAGATCAGTTTGCTCTCACATTCACAGCGGTCTGCAAGAGAACTCTGCGCTGTTCAACCCAGTTCATGGGCAACGTTATTCTCAGCTTTTCAAGCGTCAGATCTGGCGGCTGGCGACCATCGAGGATAGCCTCTACAATATCTGGGGCAAGAAAAGCGTAGCCAAGAATGCGACGAACGTAGCTCTCGTCGAGACCGGTCCGCATTGCGATCGAGCGCGGGCCGCTGGCCTCGCCTGTGACTAGTTGTTCGTACCACTCATGAGCTCGGGCGACCGCTTTCAACAGTGCTTGCGACTGATTAGCAGACACCGCCTCTGCAGCACCGGACGAAAGCACCAGCCGAACTTCGCGCCCCCGACGGCTCAGTCTGGCGGCGAACTCCAGAGAGATGATGTGATCACCAACGTGATCTACGGGCTGCTCGTTCAGGAGAAAGGCCCGTAGATATTTCTTCTTGAGCAGAATCTGGATGTGCTCTTGGTGCACAACAATTCGGTTGACCACCTTTCTGACGAGGTCGGAAATCTGGCCGCGAGTGCCGGCCATCAACAGTCGCGACGTGCATTCGGCAGAGCCAAGCAGTCGTTGAATGGACTCGGCAGTTTCCTCCACCGCTCCTAGCTGATCCACTACTTCTTTCTGGGACTGAAGAAATTCTGCAATCCTGCCAACAACCCCGCTCTCGATGTCATGTGCCGGAATTCGAATCGAACTGCCCTGCACTCGACTTTGTTGACTCACGGCCTGGCAATAGTAGCGATAGCGCCTTCCGCTTTTGACGGTGTGGGAAGCCGTGAGTTTGTTGCCCTCGCCGTCCATGATGAGACCTGTTAGCAGACTGGGTGATTCCACCCTCACACCATGTCGACGGCCCTGATTGTCACCACGCAGTTGAGTCTGCACCTGATCCCACAACTCCCGCAAGACGATTGATTCATGTTCTCCGGGATAGCATTGGCCCTTGTGGCTGATCTCGCCAAGATAAATGTGGTTGTTCAGAATCTTGTACAGAGCACCGCGAGAGAATGAGGACCCACCGGATCGTCCCCCACTGGTCCCTCTTCGGACCTTACTTCTGATTCCTTCCTCATCCAGGCGGACCTTCAGTCCTCTGACGCAACCAGCCTCCAGGTAAAGCCTGAAGATCCTGCGCACCGTTTTCGCCTCCTCCGGGTTCACGATGAGCTTTCGTTCCTTAACGTCATAGCCAAGAGGTACGTTGCCGCCCATCCACATGCCGCGGCGCTTCGACGCTGCGATTTTGTCGCGAATACGCTCTCCGGTTACTTCACGCTCAAACTGAGCGAACGAAAGCAGAATATTGAGCGTCAATCGCCCCATCGACGTGGTCGTATTGAACTGTTGCGTGACAGATACGAACGACACTCCTCGTGCGTCCAGCGCCTCGACGATCTTGGCAAAGTCCGCCAGGCTCCGCGTGAGACGGTCGACTTTGTAGACGACGATGGTATCGATCTTGTTTGCCGCTACATCTTCGAGCAATTGCTTCAGAGCTGGCCTCTCCAGGTTTCCGCCCGAGAAGCCGCCGTCATCGTAGCGAGCGGGAAGAACTCGCCAGCCTTCATGGCGTTGACTAAGGACGAAGGCCTCACAGGCCTCGCGCTGCGCGTCCAAAGAATTGAACGACTGCTCCAGCCCTTCCTCACAGGACTTCCTAGTGTAGACAGCGCAGCGAAGAACGGACTTCAACGTTGGGTTCATGCGGCCTCCTTCATGTTCCCAGCTTGCTTGCCTCTAAGACCGAAGAATAGTGGTCCGGACCGTCGAGTGCCAGTAATCAATCGGGCGATCTCGGACAGGCTGTCGTACCGTGAGCCTTTGTATTCATATCCTTGCTGCTCGACGTGAACGACATGCGTCTCGGATCGCCATTGTCGGACCAGGCGAGTACCAGGTTTGATAGTCGGTGCACAATGGAGCGAATCGCTTTGGGCTGCAAGGCATCTCGCCAATTCCCGCAAACGGGTGAGGCTGTGGTTGCTGAGCGAGCCGAAGGCATGTTCTTGCAGGCGATAGCCTAGAATTCGCACCATAAGATCTCTCCGCAACCGAGGTGGCGGAGAGGACCTGAAGACTTCCGTCCAAAGTTTGGAAAGCGAAGCTTTGTCGAGAGGCGGCAACGTTGCGAGGTGTTCGGTAACACTGTCCGGCATAATACCTCCTATAGACTCAGCAACATTGACGCTTCCTTTGCGGAAGAAATCAAGCGTTCGATCCGCGATTGTGGAGCGATTCGGGAGGCTTGATGCGCCCTAAAACAGCCAAGGAGAAATCAGCAGAAAGGATCAAGCTACTCCGCAATCCTGTGGTTTCCGCGGCATTCGCTCATTATTTCAGTGGGAACTGGCGGGCCCAGAAGATGCTCAATGAATTGCAAGCCGCCGGAGCCAATGTTCAGCATCTGAGGGAGTGGGCACTTTGGTCCTTTCATCCTCTAGGAGCCGACGAGGCAGAAGAAAAGCAGAGGCGCGGCCGTTTGACAAAGACTCAACTGAAGAAGGCGCTGATTGGGTATGAGAGCGCGATTGCTTGTTTTTCCGTCTACGCTTCTGCAACTCACTTCGATTGGTCAGACTCCAGGAGCACGTCCGACCGGTTTCAAAGGCTGGTTGGGATGAATCAATATTTGGCTCGGGAAACGAGCGCGATGCTTGAGCGGATTGACACCAGCGGCGTGTACAAGACGAAGCGCTTGGGGGTGAAATGGAACATTCACTACCTATACCTCAGCAAGGTATACATCGCTACAGTCGCTCACTGGGATGAGCGCAGAGTCTTGGATGCTTTGACACATCTCATAGTGGCTGGCAAGAAATCTGTACGCAATAAGGTTCCTAGAGATCTGCGCTCGCTCCTGAGGAAGACTCTTCGGACCTTCGAACATGATTCCCAGAATGCCACCATCGTTAGACGTTTGCAGATAGCAGTCGCCGACCGTGATGTCCTCACCAAACTGTTCCCGCCGCTGATCGCGAATGCCGACTAGGGCATTTATTCCGGAAGCAAAATCGCAAAAAGCAGCACGCCTTGATTCCTAAGGGTTCCACAGGAAAACCAGGAAAAATCCTGCTCAGAACAGGAGGTACACCGTCAAGATGGGAAAAACTGCAAACAGAGAGTCGCATCTTCAGATTCAATATTGTCCAATCGCTACCCTGAAGGCGAATCCTGAGAACCCACGTGTCCACAGCGATAGGCAGATCAGGCAAATCGCTCGAAGCCTCGAAACCTTCGGTTCCATCGTTCCGGTCTTGATCGACCAGAACTCACGTGTAATTGCCGGCCATGGCCGCATCCTGGCAGCGCGGCTCCTCGGACTGACGGAATTTCCGACCATCCGCGTCGAGCACCTTACAGACGCTCAAATCAAGGCCTTTGCAATCGCAGACAACAAGCTCAGCGAGAACTCCACCTGGGATGCAGCTCTACTAGGACAGCAGCTGAAAGCTCTTGCCGAAGTCGAGCTGGACTTCAACCTCGAAGCCACTGGTTTCGAGATGGGAGAGATTGACCTGCTCATCGAAGGACTGGAACCCACTAGCGAAGCGGAATCCGATGCCGCAGACTCGATCCCCGACCAAACGACAACTCGCGTCACCAGCGTCAACGACCTATGGCATCTCGCGAAGCATCGAGTTCTGTGCGGAAACGCGCTGGACCCTGAAGCGTACTCGCGGCTCATGGGCAAACGGCAGGCAGGTGTCGTCTTTACTGATCCTCCTTACAACGTCCCGATCGACGGACACGTGTCGGGGCTAGGAAAGAAGCGACACCCCAACTTCCCCATGGCATCGGGTGAAATGAGTGAATCCGAGTTCACCGATTTCCTGAGCTGCGTCTGCAAGCACATGGCCGGCTACAGCCGGGTCGGATCGATCCATTTCATCTGCATGGACTGGCGCCACCTAGGGGAACTTCTCAGCGCGGGCAAGGAAGCTTACGACGAGTTTAAGAATTTGTGCGTTTGGGCCAAAGCCAATGCAGGCATGGGTTCGATGTACCGCAGCCAGCACGAATTGGTCCTCGTTTTCAAACACGGTGTGAGCCCCCATCGCAACAACATCCAGTTGGGCCAATTCGGTCGTTATCGCACGAACGTCTGGCACTATCCAGGAGCCAACTCTTTCTCGCGCTCGACCGAAGAAGGCAACTTGCTGGAATTGCATCCGACGGTCAAGCCGACCAGGTTAGTGGCAGACGCGATTGTGGATTGTTCGGCCCGCGGCGACATCGTGCTTGATCCGTTCTTGGGCAGCGGGACCACGGTCATCGCAGCCGAGCGCACCGGCCGGATCTGTTACGGCATTGAACTCGACCCCGCCTATGTCGACGTCGTCGTTCGCCGTTGGCAGGCCTTTACGGGGCTCTCGGCTAAGCATGCAGGTTCAGGTCGCACATTTAACGAACTTGAGAAGGAGGGTGGCGATGAGCACAGGCAGTGACACTCCGCAAGCCATGAGCGAACCAGCGAAAGATGTTGGTTACGGCAAACCGCCAGAGTCGACTCGCTTCAAGAAAGGTGTTTCGGGGAACCCGAGAGGACGCCCAAAGGGCAGCCTGAATGTGGCTACCGTGTTCACCAAAACTCTGCGTGAGAAGGTCATCATTAATGAGCACGGGCAGCGCAGGACCGTCACCAAACTTGAGGCAGCCGTAAAGCAATTGGTCAACAAAGCCGCCTCGGGTGACCAGCGCTCCATGAGTTTGCTTCTAGACTTGGCACGAGACGCGGAGGCCAAGCAGAACCTGCCGGGAGCGCAACAGCCTATGCTCTCCGCAGCGGATCAGGAAATCATCGACAACATTCTCAAACGCTTCTCGGAGACGAAGGAAGAAAATTCTGAGGTTCTGGAGGAGAACGATGGCAACCCTAACGGCGAATGAATACCAGGCGTTTGCACGTAACGATCTTTACACGTTCATGCATCGTGCTTTCCGGGAACTCAATCCAACCACTCCCTTCCTGCACACCTGGCATAACGAACTGGTGACGTCAAAACTGGAAGCTTGTCGG